>Ga0098052_1000015_pt1 | contig 101825 bp, 103 predicted proteins | sample 15_taG_FD_81591 | JGI IMG/M metagenome (GOLD analysis project Ga0098052, IMG submission 81591) | Marine viral communities from the Subarctic Pacific Ocean - 15_ETSP_OMZ_AT15312 metaG | ecosystem: Environmental > Aquatic > Marine > Oceanic | place: Pacific Ocean | collected 2015-01-18
ATTTAAGACAAGATTCTCGTTAATCGTCAATTATGACACAAAAATAAGCTCCTGTAGTGATACAGGAGCTTATTTTTATTTGATAGTTAAGATGTTTTCACACAGCTTGATAACGTGTACGAGACAATGGTGGAGTAGATTTGACTTTTCGCAGAAGCGTATTAGCTGACACACCTTTAGGAAGGTAGAAGAACGCTTGGCAAGCCTCTAGTACATCTTCTGATTTAACAGGATGAGCTAAACTCTTGTGCCATACGTTGTTACGGTCTTTGTGAAAGTAGATTGTAATGCGTTTCATTTGTGTGATTAGGTCTTATGGGTTTAATGGTTTCGTTAATTTTGGCATTGAAGAAACTGCTATCAATGTGATATCACATTTAATCTTTCTAATTCCTTCAACTTTTCCTACCCCCTCACAGGGTATTCTATCATCTTTCTATTCTTTGATATCAGTTAGCATTTGCCATTCCATATCATTTTCTTCTACTTCTTTCCTCTTTTGAGTCCAAACCCTCTGGGTATTGTCCTCATATGTTACTGTGACAAACTTAGGACTAAGTGTAACTTGTGATTGTACTGGACAGTGTTTTGTATGTTCTTCTAGCTCTGCTTTACATAACGTGTACTTATTGTTTGATACTAGGAACATGGTGAAGAAGAGTATTGCACCTATTAGGGATAGCACTAATGCTGGTAAGTATGATGGCTCTCTGCTCATTGCTGTACTCCCAAACTATTATTTTGTGGTTCGTAGGTATACAGGCAGTAGACCTTATCTCCACTTAGTTTGATTTCAAATACGAAGCCGTCAATGCTCTCAATCTCTCTTTCGCCGCTCCTAAACAGTTTCAGAGCTTTGCGCATGATGTCCTTATCTTTTTGGATGTCTGAGTTTGGTTGGGCGTAATAACCACCACATCCGCAGCGGCAACACTTCCCTTTTCCGTAATAAATCTGTTCGATTTCGCTTTCGTCAAACTCTACGTATTTTTTCTCAAGAGTATTATGCGGGGTATGTTTAAGTGCTAACTTCATTAGTTTTACTTGGCCCATGGGCCTTTTTCGGTTGGTTTGTGTTGTGCGTTATACTTTTCTACAAGCTCCAATGCTTCTTCCATGGCTGCATTAAAATGTGCAGTGCGGTATTCTTGTGGAGTATCCTCATCTGCCTGATACATCACTTCCTTTAGTGCAGCGATTAGTTTATCTTTCTGAGCAGAGATATCGAGTTTCTCCTCAATCCTTGCCAGTGATTGTGATACAGACGTTTCAAATGCTAAGTTTTTCATTAAGTTATCTCCTTAAAACAGGTCTAAGACTTCGTTTTGGGTTTCCAACTGCTTAACATATCCTTCTAGGATATTCCAAGCCTGTTTTCGTGTCCATTGATTGGGGTTATCTGTTTTGATTGTATGGGGTTGTTGTAGCAGGTACAGAGCATCCTCGTAGTCTTGTTTGGTGAATCTAGCCATTAGTTCTCAATCTCCTTAAACTTCTGTTTCACGTCATGGATTGTTACATCCATCACAGTATAAAACAAGATATTACATTCGTCTTCCCTGTAATCTTTAGTACAAGCTACCCATTCTTTCTTGGTTAAATAATTCTTATCATCCATGTGAAAGCAACTATTCCAACCTTCCCTAGTGGTAACAGATACGATAGATTTAGAACGTGAACAAAGGATTTTCCTAAGATGCACTGCATTTGGATGGTCTTTGATTAGCTCAAGGGCTTCATTTATTTGTTGTGGTGTCACTTTCCTTCCTCATAATCTTGTTTGGTGAATCTAGCCATTGTATTTGGCCGTTTTCTCAAAATCAGAAATATATGCAACACCTACTCCTTCAATTTGTTCAAGTTTACTACCGAAACCAAGATTATGTTGTAGGTCTGTACAGTTTTTCTGGTCTGGGTCATCGGATTCTACTAAGTAGAATACCTTAAAGATGTGAACATATTTCTTCTTATCGGATTCCCCATCGGGTGTTTCATTTGTTTGTTGTGGTGTCATTTTCCTTCCTCCAAGTACAAGTATTGATGATAACCTCTTCCATTGTCTCTTCCTCCAGAGTTGAAATGTCCTTTAAGTTTTTGTGGTTCCTATTACTTTGGCAATAGGAACAGCTACCATGGTTTCTACAGCTTTTATCATATGCTCTAGATTGACGGTACTTTTGTTTACGGGTACGGCTCATTTAATCAAGGGGGTGGACAGTTTCACATAGGGTACAGAAAGTGCCGCTAGGCATATCATAGCCAGAAATATTGTCTAAACATTCCACCCATTGTTGTAGCTCCTTATCGGATATGTCCATTTGCTCCGCGATTTCATCGCCAATCATTGCGAGTCCTAACCGCGCCACTTCAAGTAGGTCTGATAGTTGTAAAAGTTTGGGAGTCTCAGCTATCACTAGTTCAGCTTTGTACTTTGTTAGTAGCTCGCCAAGCTCTTTCTTAAACTCTTCCAGGGGAAGGTTAATCCCTACTAACTTTAAGCCTTGTTTAATAGCTACGGGGATATGCTCAGAGTACTTATATGCCTCAAAGTTATTATCTTCTGCTACTTTCTTTCCGTCCTTAAAAACTATAAGGATGCAGATAGAACCGTTAGGATTATCAGGAACTAGCCTAATATCGTAACCATGAGCGTGAAACCCTTTAAGGGAATAGATATCGTGGTCGTACTGTTTCATCAATCTTCCCTCTCAATTTTAATTTGTGCACCTGCTGGAATATGGGAATACTCTAAGTATTCGCAATCAGAGTGCATAGCCTTATCAATGGCCTCTTCCTCATTCTCAGCGGTAACGGTGCGGTGAGAATAGTGTAACTCAGGAACTAATACTTTGTACGTGTATTCCTTTACAGGCTCATCCTTTTCACCGCTCATAGCTTTTGCCAAGTGCTTGAGATTATTGGCAGCTACATTTTCTGCAAACCGCTTCGCATCAAGCAATGCCCTAAACTTTTCTTCGGGAATCAAATTGTAACCTTCCCTAGAGAAAACTATGTGGCCAACATGGTTATGCACTTGTAGAGTATGCTGATTATTCGCAGCATGATATACCAAATAGGCGCGATAAGGTGGAATAGAGTAACCTTCGCTTGTGTAAAGGTCGGCGGCTTCTTGTTTTTTGCTGTTCATTATTTTAAACCTCAAAGTTTTTCTTGATTTTGCTTTTCATCACTACGCCATGCGCAGGGTACAAAACATTTTCTACCTTACGATTCCAGCAAGCGCGGCATTGACCACACTTACCAGCCCTATTGTAAGAACGACAAACTACAATACCCTTTTGGGCTTTCACAGTATCAACATTCTCTACAACAAAAGAGTATTGTCCCCAGCCTAAAGTATCAACATCATCAGCACTATCAGCAGTGATAACTTGCCCAGTAGACCGACGAACAACTACGTTATCCAAATTCTCTAAACTCTCTAGAGCTTCTGCAATCTCAGCAACTTTCCAAGCGAGAGTTGGAATCCAGAATTTAGTATCAGGACAACGCTTGCATACTTCCAAGATTTTCTCTGCCAACTCTACACAATAAACATCACCACTATCGAAAAAGCGGAAATACCTTTCGTGCTTAAGAGTTGCTACCATCTTGGATACCCAATCAGGCTTTTGCCAATCCTGCATATTGTGTTCCCTAACTGCTTTCACATTCTTGTAAAGATAGTTTCCAGTAGTGGCGTAACATCCTTGGCAGGAAGGGACAAGTTTAGCGTCAGAATCAAAGGCGTTTTGCCAATCTTGCAACTTCCCGCTATAGTTTTCGTAAGACTCGGAAGAGCCTGGACAAGTAAGCAAAGCGGGAAGCGACCAAGATAAACAAGGCATTTTAGAAGCCTTACTAAACTTAGGACTTGCGTTTTCTAGTTGTGTGGGTGACGGCATGGACACATTCTAAACCTTTTCCTAGATAACGCAAGAAAATTCCAAGAAATCCGAGCGGTTAAAAACTCCCCACGGTGCGCCTCTGAATCACGACAAATCACTCGTTAATTCCACTATACGATTTTTGGGATTTCTCTTGCTTTCCTTTCAGGATATGCTAGAATATTATCTGTCCTAGAATCATCTCAGAGATTTTAGGGCTTTTTTGTGTTTATCCATAAGAAAAAGACCTTAAAGTCTCTATATTATTATGAAAACATGGTAAAACAGAAAACAAAAGAAGAAACAGTAAAAGCCGTATTGCGAGTGCTATCTCAACAATATCCTGAACTGTTTAGGGCTGATGCTATCACACAGCATAGTAATGCTTTAGTAGGCTTCCTGTTGGATGCCATTGGTACTTGGGAGAAAGAGCAAGAGGAAATGCCAACATTGGGTGGGCCTGAACTGCTGGAAGGCTGATTTGACTTTTCGCGTATAGGCATCCCAATTTGACTCTTGGGATAACGACCAAGACCCGTTAGACATCTTAATTGATATCTAACGGGTCTTTTTATTTGTCTACATGGTATTATCGGATTTGACTTTCTTACGGTGGCGTTTTTTGTTTGGCCGCTTCAATTTGACTTATAGCATTTAAACAACTGACCAACCCTTAGTAGATTTCCACCTACCAGAAATAACGCTACTCGCCGTAAAACATAAAGCACACCACAATGCCAGTCCCAACCCAAAAAGGCATCCACAAGTACCAAGCTATTAACGCCCCGATAATCAAGGAAAAAGATACAATGAGACATACGATAGTCCAAAAAGTGTTAAACCCCTTTTCAACATAAAACATCTCCCCCAAGAACGTACCTATAAGCATTGGTACAATGGACATGCATAATCCTTGTACGAAATGGAAAAAGCCTAGCCATGAAGTAGTTATCGTATACAGGAGAAGCAAACATACCCAAGGTATAAAAACAAAAAATGCCCCTATACATTGTCCCCTAGAAATCCTATCAATTTCAATTTTATCATTCGACATCAAAACACTTCTGTTTGGTTTCAGCCATTTTTGCCAATATCTTGTACAAAGTTGCACAATCTAAGACATCCTCCTGTCCCATTCTCGGTGGCTCTCAAGCCTCGCACGGATAGCCCCAAAGGTTTGTGGGGGTTCATAAGTTAGCTCCTTACCGCTGTCGTAGACAGTTACCAGAACATCCTCTTCGTAATCAGCTAATGTGATAACGTCGGAGTAAGTTCGGTAATTATACATTCCCAAGTCTCGCACCAAGCTCAACTTTCCTTTGAGGGAAGCCTTCATGCTTGAAGTGATTGGTTCTTTGTATACACCACGCCATACACCATTGATGCAAGCAGCGTTACATTTAACTGCAAACTTGTGTGTGTCTCGGTCAAACTTGCGAAGCAAGCCACCACCACTGCCAAAGATAATGTTATCTCCTGACCACCCATCGCTCTTCATGGCTGAGATAATATCAGACAACATATCGTAGTCAATACCATCACCTTGAAGAATCTTAATTCGGTCATTGAGAACCTTATATCCTTTTCTGTTCTCAGTAGTTCCAAACGCTTCACCAAGGATGCGTAGACACTTGATTACAACTTCAACAGGGTCTCCTGAGTCAGGACGAATAACCAACGGGTTCTTAGCAGCCAAGACATCGGCCTTTAGCTCCTCACCCCACAAGGTTGAACATGCCTTGAAGATATCATATGAGTCACTTACACATGAATATGCAGCAATGCCTTCCATGTCCCCGAACTTATCAATCATGTTGCGGAAAGATTCAACCTCGTTCACTCTACCCCAAGAAGTAACAGTACTGTGCTGCGATGCAGGTACAGAGAAACCAGCCATAAACTCATTGTAGAAGTAATCACCATACTGTAAAGCTTCTGAGTTATCAGTTCCCTTGAAGCTTGTTAGGTGTGCCAATCCAGCGACACCAGCTTCCTCTCGACAAGACACGCCACGATATCCAAAGTCATGCAACATGAAGTCAATATTCTCTGGTGAGCCAGTCTTCTCTAGGAACTCTAACAACATATTCTTGCAGTAGTAAGAGTTAGTTGCTACAGTAGTTCCACACCATTGATGGCTCAAAAGAGTCTCTACCCAATCTACAACCCATGCGTGTGCTGGGTCAGTATTGGTAATAGTCATCAAGACATTTCGTTTAGGGACAAGTGAGCCTTCACGAACAGCTTTGATTCGAAGTGGAAGATTTCCACCTAAACGGTCTACGATATCTCGGAACCCAGCTTCGTTGAAGATTTGGTCAGTGCCAAAGTGCGCAGCCCAATAGGGAATCGCACTATCAATGTCTGCGTGAGTTACCTTGGTATTCAGCAGTTCCATTACTTGAATCTGCATAGAAAACCATACGGTGGCAGGGAATCGTCCTCCCCGTGCCACAATATGAGACTCCATATACTCTGTTCCAGGTGGCAGTTGCAGCCATTGAGATACTTTGTGTGAGTCAGTTGCTTTACACCAATTTAAAGGAATCATTAATCTATTACTCCAAAGTGTTCCAAGTATTTCTCAAAATTAGTCAGCGTAATTTGGAGGTACAAGAATTCGTACATCTTCCTCTTCATCAAGAAGAGCATCAAGACGCATTTGCATCCAAGCAATTTCGTCACGTAGCCAGTACGGGTTGTTATATTTTGCAACCATATCACGACCACAGTAAAAGCAGTGGATATCATCTTGGCCTTCCAAGATATGAATCTTGTGAGCCTGTTGCTCCCATCGGTAGTACAGCGCAACCTTTGCTTCCTCATCATTAGACGGAGAAGAAGAGCATGACGCAAACAGACAGAGAGCGAAAAGTGTTAGAAGGTATTTCATTCAGAACTCCCATTAGCAATGCGCAGAGCATTGGCAATATCTTTCACAGAGTTTTTGTTATCATTCCAAATCCTTTGAGTAACATCCCCACTAGGAGTCATCAAAGTAAAGAAGTCTGTTGCAATGTGATACGTTTGCCAACGTTTGTAAGAAGAAGATTCAGAGTTCAACTCAAACAACAGGCGCTGATGCAAAGGGGTTGTCCTTTCTTGCTCGTTCTCCAAAAAGTCTTTTGCTTCCTGTTTAGCTGCAATCATTCCTTGGAAGTCAGTGGAGTCTGCGAGTCGTTCAAAGAGTTCGCGTGGTACTTTAATGTTCGTTGATTTCATCCTTTAATGTTGATGATTGGGTGTACGTGGTGAAGTGTTTTAACAAGGTCTTCTTGCAAGTGCATCACTTCATTAATGTCTTTGTATGCGAAGGGAGACTCATCTAACGTATCTTTAACGACACGGGCTTGAGTGCCTTGCATAGTAGCTTTAAAGTCCTCCATTGAAAGCTCACGCTTAGCTTGCTTTCTACCAAGAACTCTTCCTGCTCCATGAGAGCTAGAATATAGTGATTCAGGATTTCCTTTGCCTTCAACAATGAAAGAGCCGTCACGCATGTTGCCTGGAATTACACCTGACATACCTTTCTCTGCGTGAGTTGCACCTTTCCTGTGAACAATAGTTCCACCTGTAATCTCTGCGTGGTTGTGGTTTCGGTTAATCAGATGGTTCCAATCTCCCTCACCAACAATAATCTTGGCCATCACTTTCTCAACAGCTTTAGCAATTCTAGTACGGTTTAACAAAGCAAACTTCAAAGCCCAAGACATGTCTTGGTAATAATCAGAGCCTTCTTTGCTCATAATATTAAAACCAAAGTGGTCTTCACGGGGCTTTCCATCAGGAGAAGCTAAACGCATATACTCAGTTGCAATACCATGACCTACGCCACGACTACCTGAGTGAACAATAATCCAAGTTCTTTCATCGGTTCCAACACCGATTTCAATGAAGTGGTTGCCACCTCCTAGAGTTCCTAAATTACGGAACCCTTTCCTCTTATCAAATGCCCCCTGCCCCAATGGGGTTAGGTCACTGGCGAATAAGTTTGGAGAATCCTGGAATTCCTCATGCGCGTTGAATCCAACGGGCACTTTGCTATAAATCTCATCGAAGATGGCTTTAGAGTTTTCTCTCACTTCATATGCATCAAAAGAAGTCGGAAGAGCTAACATGCCACATCCAATATCATAACCTACCCAAGCAGGAATGATTACATCTTTCGTTGCCACAACAGCACCAATAGGTAATGCGTAGCCTGGGTGTGCATCGGGCATCATAGCTCCTTGCACTGTAAAATCCATATGCATAGCAGATACGAATTGGTCAATGGCTCCTTGCTCTAAGACCTCTGCGTAAATCTTGTATGGTTTTCCTAAGTCGTCTAGTTCTTTAACTTTCATTTAATCAACGCCTGGAAAGCTACACATTATTTTTTAGGTTTGTGGGTTTCCTGTAAACATTTTGGGCACTGCCAGAGAATCCCATTTGGACCCTCTGACATCACTTTCATATCTGATTTGCACTGCGTACAACGTTTTGTCTTGCATTTTGGAAACATATGTGTTACAGTGTGAAATCGTCAGGCGTATGCTCGTAGAGCTTCTTCGCCTCAGATGCCCGATAATAACAGAACCCCCATAGTCGGTCAAGGGATTTTCTGCTAAAGGCCTTATTAATATACTCACGCTTAAAGGACCATTCCTCTAACTGAGAATTAGTAAGTCCCATATTATCAGCAGTATAGGCTCTCATGCGGTCGTCAAGCTTCCTAAGGAAGATGGCCACTGCACGTTTCTCTCTCAAGGTTAAAGTATCATGAATGCCAAGGCTTTCAAGGTCGTTATGAATAGCAAACCTAATCAGAGAACTGTACTTAGCTTTGTACACAGAAGTTCCTGGGATAGTATCATACTCTCTCCCAGATAACCACTCCTTTATGAAGGGGGCTACATTGTGAGCAGGTACAAAGCCATCGTGCATAGCTTCTCGGTACTTACGTGCAACAGAGAAACATACATGCTTCACTTTGCGTTTACGAATCTTATCTTTATTAAACATCTTTGTTAATGGTTAGGGTAGTTTTTCATCCAAGGAAGGGCTAAATAAGCCTATTAATCTGTGCGTCTCTTGTCCCGACTGCAACCTTAACAAAGGGGTTCAATTTCCTAAGGACTTTCTTAAATCTATTAAGTAAAGATAGTTTCGCTTTACAGCTTCTGGGAAAGCCCCTTTCTGCGTATTCTACGAACTCCTTCAAGCTGAATACTTGAACTTTTGTCCCTGCGCACTGTCTCCTAACCCAATCCTTCACTCCTTCCCTAAACCCATTTCCTGATAAAACAATAATAGCTTCGTCCTCTGGAATAGCGGATAGGAAGCTAAGGACAAGGTATGGACCCTTTTCGTCCACACTTCCTGAGCGTTGTTGACGCTTACATTCAATGCGAATCTTCCTACCATTCAAGCAGAGGACGAACTCTGAGCGGCAGGTGGCTCCGTAGATTCCTTTGTAAGGTACATTAGTGAGAAGGATATTATCCCTCACGCCTGTCTTACTGTGCAAACTCTTCCTGAGAATCCTATCCCCAGGCAAGGCATGAGCACGAATAGCTGCTTCTACCAAGCCTTCCAATTCCTTTCCACTTACGTTAGCGTATGTTCCTTGAAGTGACATTACTTAGGTGGAAGGTATGTCCAGGTTGCACCTTCCTTTAGTTGAATCCAAAGGTATGATGGAGTTTTAAAAGTATTCTGATTACCTTCATCAGCTTCTACGATGATGTAATACATTTCATCGTATCCAACAAAGTACGCGCCTTTATAGATAATCTCTCCAGTAAACTCAGCATAAGTCTCTGGCTCTTCGGGATGCGTAATCGTATACACTAACACCGACATAATCGCTATTATCATAGCACCTAAAAGGAACTGTAATACTTTATCACCAAAATCGCTCATTCTTCCATGTCCATTTGTTGTGCTAGACTCGTCTTCAAACGTTTAATCATTTTCACCACCTTAGAGGTTGGCATGTTTGTGTTTCTAGCAATCTTTGAAATGTTGAACTTACCGTTCAACTTGAAATAACTGACATCAGATAAAATCTCTGACACCAACTCTGAAATGTCGTCGTCGAACTCAATCTCAAACAACTTACTGTCGAAGTCATGGTTAGGGTCTGGAAGGTTATCTTCTACAAACTCTCCGCCTATTGCACTCAAGCTAATCACGTCACCATCGACAGCGCGTTTACGATATGCTTCTTTCGTTAGGTGGGAACGTTTATACCATAGACAAGCCTTGATGTAAGCATTGAACTTCTTAGTTTCAAAGTACTCATCAAAAGGCCCGTCTTCTTTATTGGTCTTCTCAAACCCTTCTACAGCCAGTAGCATTACAATCTTTAACTCAGAGAGTTTGTCTGCAATCTCAAGGCTTGTAAATGATGGTGTGCGGTTAGCAGCGAACATAGCAAGCTTACCATACTTCTTCCATAGCTTTTCCCACTGAGGGTTGGTTAAACTCATTTAATAAGTTCTCCTTCCTGCGTAAGGATGGTTTTGTGAAAATCAATCACAGTTCGGTCTTGCACTTCCTTGTTAAGGGTTTGAACATGTCGCATAGCGGATGCACTTGTCTCAAAGTCACCGTAAAAGTGACTACCTTCTTCCTTTAGATGAAATCTATTCTCGATGGTAAAACTGCGTGGGCGAAAACCATCACACTCATGTTGATACCCATAAGGGTTACAAAGAACTAATACACTAAAACATGTGTAGTGTTCCATTACTTTATGAGTATGCCCATGAATCCATAGGTCAAACTTCCCAACCAGATGGTCAGAAACTCCTGCTTGGAATGCTGCATTCAGCAAACTGTGCTCATACTCTGGGTCAATGGAGTCTTCATTTGGCAAGTGGTGTGTTACGCATATTTTTAGCTTCCCTTCATACCCATGCTGGTCGAATGCTTCTAATGCGGCAATAAACGTATCATGCTCATCACACAGGTCACCAGCGTAGAGATAGTTTAGCTCAGGCATGTACATTTTGGCCAAACCCATGTTCCCTTTATCCCTTCCACCGTAATCTGTCCACATAGTTCCGCCAAAGAACACTGCCTCATCGTTCTCAAACACGTTACCAGGAGTTAGGATATGTACATTAGAGAAGTCCATATCTTTCATGTGCCTACGTAAAAGCCCATCAGCGCCAACTCCTTCTAAAATGTAGTCATGATTGCCGAGAGCAACAATAACATCTTTGAACCAAGCGGAACATTCACTAATGAATAGTTTCTGTTGGGTCATGCGAGGACTGATGTCCCCTGCGATAATTAACGTATTGCTTTCAGGCTCCCACTCTTCACTTGTTAGCTCAGGGATAAACTTTTGAATCCTTGCTGAGCGATGGTCAATATGTATGTCTGATAAGTAATAGTACTTCATCGGTCAATGATGGCCAAAAAGATAGCTGCAATAACCATAAATGCTAGCACAAAAATGCCAAACCCAAATGCGGCAGCCCACGGAATCCACAGTGGGGAAGTTACCCACCACCAACTCCAAGTAATAACTCCCACAAGCTTTAAGGTAAGAAATACTAAAAACAGAGCCAACATAAGGCTTATACCTTCTGCATTAGGTTTACTAATCTCATTCGCTTTCTTCAACTTCATCTTTATCTTCTCCATCTCTTAATTGCATTTTATCCAGAATATGGAATTGGGCAACAAACCCAAGTGTAACTAGAAGCCCTGTCGGAACCCATCCTATATGTAAGGCGAGGGAAACAAGGGCAAGTGCAGATAATAACAATGCCGTTGAAACGACAAGACCTGCTAAGAAATTAACTATCATTTATGTTATTGGTCTTGGAAACGAAGGGAAATCGAATCCCACCATTCGCATTGCAAGTGCAAATCGCCTCCTTGGAACATGCGCCCCCAAGACAGTTCAAATTAATGAGCACAGAGCTTCAAAGAATACCTGTGCATTATTGTAGAGTGTGAAAATCATCCTTCCCATCCAATATCCTTAGACATGGAAACAGTCATAAGGCTTTCGCTTCGAACTCTCTCTACGATTCGATTCATAATCTTAGCCTCCTCTTCCATGCAAAGTTCGAACTCTTTCGTACCAATAAAATTCTCCCCAGGAGAGGGAAGAAACCTATACCAGTAACAAACTTGAAAAGGTGAAGCTTCGTTTACTTGTTCAATTGATGGGTAGTTCATTTTAAAATCTCCAAAGCTTTTGCTACGTCCTCTAAAAGATTACTTTCATCTGTTTATGTGTTTGGAGCCAGCGGTGAGATTCGAACTCACGATTAGCTTGTTTACAAAACAAGTCCTTTAGGCCACTTAGGTACGCTGGCGTTGAGTGGTAGGAGTGGAGAGAATTGAACTCTCATGCGACCGTTACCCTAGTTTAAATTGCACGGCATATAAGACCGCTGGGATACACTCCCATTTCCACTGCTGACCACTATTATAGGGACTCCTCCGTCAAAGTCAAGCTTTATTCAGTGGAATCCCTAAAGTTTTTAGAATGGCAAAGCGAAGAAGAATCGAACTCCTATCTAAGGATTTGGAATCCCCAATGTTGCCATTACACCCTCGCCCTACTCTTAAATCCCGTTAGGGAAGTTCTCTTCCATAAGGCGGTTCCAGGTGGCTTCATCCAATACTGGTTCGGATGGTTCGTTCTGAATCCCCACAATAGTCTTGCGAACAAGCTTTAGTCTGTAGATTCGAAACGCCAAAACTCGTCGGCATTCTTTGCCTTCATGGAATGCTTGTGCCCATCTCCCTGTTGGAGATTGCTCATTTCTGTACTTAGCTTCCACTGCCTCGGCTGCTGCCAAGGAACGTTTGTTGGAACTGATGTCCAACGAAACTTGTGAAAGGGCACGATATGTACTGCCATACTCCTTAATCAAATCGGAAGCATGGAATCTTACGTTAATGTCAAAGAGCCGCTTTTCCCGTGAGGATAGGCGTGTTTCGTAGTAGTGTTTACTATTCATCAGATTGAAGCTGAGATATAGTTAGAGAGGCTATTTAGCAATTGGTGAGGAAATTCTGAGAAGTCTACATTTAGTACATCGTCACCGTACATTTTTTGCATTGTCTCGTCGTTTACTCTGTTAAATGATTGGCCTTGCATGAAGATTGTGATAATGTTCATCCACTTGCCATACTTTTTGTACATGGCAGCATTTGTGCCCACAGAGGCACTCAAGCTGTATTCAGGCCCATGTACCGAGCCGAGGGGTTGACCGTCCGTAAGGTTGACAACCATGATATTTTTGGACATGATGTTTTCACTAATCCAACGCTGCAACCCAGGAAGAACAATAAGCTCAGGAGTTGAGCTAGATTGCCCTTGTGCATTTTTAGGTAGAACCTTCAAAATCCCATCAACCCCTGAATGTTTAGCAGATTTAGGGGAAGTAGAACTGTATGTTCTGGAAAGACTGACTCCCGAACATCCCCTGCCGTCCTTTACTACATCATCAAAATCATTCTTACTCATGATTTCAATCCTAATGTTATCTCCCAACACCTCGCGCACTGCTTTGGTGAAAGCTGACACAATAATGTTGCAGTAATCAAAACGTCGTAGATGATAACGTGCCCTTTCATCTTGCCCAGGCAAGGGAGGAACGCTGATGTACCCCTTCATTGAACTTGAAGCATCCATAAGGAAGATAATTGTTGAATCCCCTTTCTGTGCCTCAATTTTAGTTGTGAAGATATTATCATCATGTGTGTGACGATACAGACGAGCCATGTCAAGGCATCCACCTCTAGTATGTTCAATATCTGCATATTTTCGCTCAGTCAGCATAACCATATGCCGCTTAAACTTGTTACACATTTGGTCCCTTCGCTCAAGAAACATAGAAGGGATTTCATCTGGTGAAATCAGATTATCTCTGTGGTATTCTCTCATTACAATACATCCACTACGGTTACGTGGTAATCAATAGGGTGAGGTTGTCCCCCAATTGAAATTGAATCATTGCACCAAAAGCGTTTGTACCCTCGGTGAATAGTGTAGGTTTCAACCTTTGCTTTAAGGTCTTCTGGAATCTCTGCTTTCCCGTGAATACAATCTGGGGAAACCTGGGAAGTTACAGTGTCGCTAAACGAGGCTCCTTCACCTTTCAGGAAGTTATCGTTGTAGTAAGGGTCAATTCCTGCGTTGAACACCCCGTATGTGTCGGGGTCACTAGACTCGTTAACATAGCTTTTGCCTTTGGAAATATAAACACTCCCTAGGTCTTCCCCCCGAAGAGGGTCTTTTGTAGTAGTAATCTTAGCGTTGTCCAGGCGAGTCTTTTTAGTAAAAGCTTCACTCTTTCGCAAGGTATTTCCTACATCATGTAGAGCACTCTTATCATCATTCCAAACAGAGGAATCAGTTAGGTCTAACTGTAGACAGTTAAGTGCTTTCTCGCTATAATCAGTCACTAGGCTGAAAATCTCAGGCATAAAGGACATCGCAGCAAGCTTAGCAAGCTGCCTTTCAGAAGCTTTCTGAATCTTACCCAAAGTTACTCCACGCGAAGCCTTAACATTGTCATGCATCCCGTAAAAGTAAAACCTAAACTCCAACAACTTGTAGGCTACGGAGCCATCCTTAAACAAGTCACCTCGGACTTTTTGGTATGCCTCCCAACCTTTGTTAACTAGCTTTTGGTAGTACTTCTTAATACTAGGGTTTGCCGTAGTGTCCAACTTGATATCTTCAAATGTAGAGATAAACTGATGGATATCTTTCACACTTTGGTAGATGAAGTCTGCAACTACGCGACTAGCTCCTTTAAACCCACGATGGTAAGTGCCACTAAAGAACTGCTGAGCGTTATCCCTATCTCTAAGCATCATGCTCAATCGAGGATTTACTTTGATGGCTTCACTGATTACCCTGAACATACTGACACTCTTACCATTCACATCCATCTTGATTGATTTCAGTACAGTAGTGAAAATGTCCCATGAGCTTGAGTAGTAAGTGTTTCCAGGGGAAACGTGTTCATTCTTTCGGAATGCCCTCATGGTATAGCCGATGGCAATATCAATATTACCATCGGCAACTACCCCATAAGGAATAATTACGTCAGCCGCTGCAACAACCCGTGGAAGTTGTTCAATGTCAGACTCAGAAGAGAATTTAACATTGAATTTTCTGCCAGGAGAGAGGATAGGTCCGTAATACTCCAAAACATTCTTAATAAGGAACAAATTACGAGCGCCTAAGTCAAGAACTTCATCCTCTTCCGGTAGCCAATTATTCAAATATTCAGCATCAATTTTTGGACCGTTGTAGGGGGGCTTTTCGTAACCAAAGAATACACCATCATCACATTCTTCATCGGAACCTTCGTCTTCATCCCAATATTCTGCGGCATCGTCATCGTACTCGTCATCGTAATCGTCGCAATAGTCACTCATAATTTGTTCCTAATTTTAGAACGTTTGCTTAATGTCCGAAGTGTTCGGACTTTCGAAAAGGTCTTCCTCATCAGCGTACTGACGAATTCGACGCACATCTTCTCCAGTAGAGGAGTCCATTTCAAACACAGACAAGACTACAAAGTTAAAGATGTCAGCGGAAGAGAATCCCGCCTCTGCCAAAGGAAGGCAGTTAAGAATGGTTCGTGGCGACACCGAAGCCAACAGGTTTCCTTCTTTTCGCTGTGCAACGATAAAGTCGAAAGCGTGAAGGATAGGCTCCATCAAAGCTAGGGCTTCTGGAGAAGTCCCACCATCTGACATGTACTTGCCCAACTCCCCACCAGTAAGGTATTTGAAGTGGAACACAGTGCAACGGTCACGCAAAGCTCGGTCGATTGAACGAGCAGCAGAATATTCGTTACCTACGTTAGCAGTCAGAATAAAGCGAACACCTTTGGCTACCTTGATTTCACGACCAAGCTCTTCAACGAAAACGCTGCGTCGATGGTCAAGAAGTGGCAGCAAGATATTCATCGCTGCACTAGAGGCACGGGACACTTCATCCAATGCAATCAAAGTGTTTGGAATCTGGATTTTAGTAGCCAGTTCCGCCAGTTGAAAGTTAGTGTTACCATCTTTCAATGCAAAGTGACCCAGAAGGGCCATACGAGCATCAGTGGTAGAGCCACAGTTAATAATGGTAAGTTCCATTCCTAGCTGATTGGCAACTTCCTGACAATAGGAAGTTTTTCCACTTCCTGTCTCGCCAGTAATTAGTACATTGTTGTCTTCGTCTTTAACCAAGACCTTGATGACCTCTTTTTGGCGGTCGTCAATTACAAAATCGGATTTCAAACTCATAGTTTTTATCGGGTAGTTGGGGTAGTGCAGCAGTGCTGCGGTAGAGGCCCATCTTACACGCGCCTCCTGTGGTGTCAAGAAGTAATTTGGATTAGAGATAAGTTTAAAAACGCCTTTGCCAGCCCAAGAATCCCTAATATGGCTATATAATTTGATTATGACTGCTCCAATCAGAACCACGACTATCAGAATAAAGCCTGGGGAATTTACAGGTACGGATTATATTGTTTCCTTAGAACAAGACCTCGTAGAGGATTACTATGTAGAAATTCTCCACAATGCCACCCAAGGGAACGTTACGGCGCTAAACAATGTAAACCATGCGAGGGTTACTATGGACCCTTTTGGGAACTACGGGGCATCTTCTAAATCGGCTGAGATTCAAATCTCTAGAGAAGCTTCCAATTCTAACACGGAACACACTATAATCATTCACGAATGCACGGACAATACACATAATAGTGGATTTATAACTAGGGGGGTTTTCTCTCTTAGTGCCGCAGACCAAGTTCCTACAGTTTCCGCTACACACTCAGGAGTTGTCGATTCCGACCAATGCCAAGCTGTACTGGCAGGTATTACCTATGCAGATGCAACCAACTGGAAGCAGAACTCTGGTTACGCTAGGCTAAATCATGATTCTGTCAACGTAGCTTTGGAGCGAGTTGTGCAGTACGACCATGGGGTAATTGATGCCTCTGTGTACTTGATTGAGTGGGGAAGCAACGTTTCTGTCCAATTAGTAGAGTTTGACGCGACCTTCGGGGCCACGAGTACTTTGTCTGCTACAGAGGATTGGTCTAATGTTTCCATCTCTTCTGTAACTGCGGCTGAAACTTACCTACAAGGAACGTTCACGATGAACAGTACTTCCAATAATGGAATTACTTCGGAGAACATTGCATACGTTCTTGGGGATGGAGTTACCTTTAATGATACGGAAACAGAAATCTCTGTAGGACTTATGAACGGAAGCCCAGCCACGAAAGGATGGATTTATGTAATATCCTCTCCTGATTGGTACGTAACTAGAACTAAGTCAGGTTATGACGAAATTATCCAAGAAGATACTGAAAGTGCTACGTTCTCTATCGCAGGTGCAGCAGGGACAGAAACATACGAAGACAACATAGAGGAAGAAAGAGTTTATAGTAGCAGGTGTTTGAGGTATACGACCAGTGTAAACTCTAATAAAGTTGGATACACTAGAGATGCTGTAATCATTACAGCGGATACCACAGCTAGCTACCACAGAAGGACAGTTCCCTCAGGTGGAGGGCAAGCAGAGGGCGCAGCATTTATCTCTGTCACTGATTACGCAGGAAATCCCGTAGGAGACATTAATGACATTTCAGCCAGCAACTCCACCGCTTCCATTTCGGTGAGTGCAGGAATTGTTGTAGATGTAGAGAATACAGATGTTGTCGTAAGCGTTAGAGACTCTGACTCAAGATTGGTAGCGAGTGCAACCGTTACCATTTCAATCGGGGGTATAGAAGTCGCTACAGGAATATCTAACGACCAAGGCGAAGTTACTTTAACTGTGGCAAACTCTACGTCGGGAACACAAAGCCTTTCAATTGCTATGGGGCCTTCTGAGGTAGTAATGTCCCCCGCGCCAGAGATAGTGTTCGCTACGGCCCCATTAAATTATGGCAAGCGTGTTGGTATGAACGGTGCAGTCGTGACCGACTGGTCTAATCAAGACCCGTTTATTGACCTAATGCTTGGAGGAAGAGGTCCTAACATTCGTGATACTAACGACAGTGGTTTCCACGATGATGCATTAATTGATATTGACGCTTCTGGTTGGCAGAAAACATGTGTTTCAGGGCATGAGCTTAATTACGTAATAGTTAGCACCAAAACATCAAGGCCTGCTGGAAACTACGTACTGACTTACAACGGTGGTGTTGCTGGTTGGACTTCCAGTGAGCTAAGGATGACTGGAAACGTTACGGAGACATCCAAGTCAGCAGGAGAAATTGCTTTCTACTACGAAGGTTCAGGAAATATGTTCCTAACATTTGCCCCTGGAGCTACGAGTGGCAACATGAACTCGACAAACTATATGAAGGATATTCAAGTTCTTCATGAAGATGATGTAGCCACGTATGACCGAAGTGTTCAGATGTGGAGGCCTGAGTTCCTAGCATCTCTTGAAGATATTGAAATCTTCCGTGCGATGGACTTTACAGTTACCAATCATTCTCAAATAACTGATTGGGCTGATAGAGTTGTTGAAGGGGCATCCAACTGCATGATTCGTGTAGAACGTGCAGCTTATCCAGGAGTGTATACGTTCAAAGGGATGGCGTTGGAATGGGTCGCTGATTTGTGCAACAAGACCAACATGGATTTGTGGTACAACCTTCCCCACATGGCTACGAATGATTACGTCACTCAAGCAGCCACACTAATAAAAGCGAACTTAAACTCTAACCTTAGATGTTTCTTTGAATACACTAACGAAGCGTGGAACTCTCAGTTTGAACAACAAGCTTACCGTGAAACTACTTTGATTCCTTACTATGGACTTACAGCAACAGGAAATGCTTGGAACCAAGCATATGCAACAAGAGCGTGTGAAATGTTCTCGTTGATTGACGATGTTTATGGAGCAGATTTACATCTTAGAGAAAGAGTTTTGGCAGGTCAAGGAGGAAATCCCAACATGGCTGCTGACCTTACTGAATCAGATGTATCAATCGCTGTTAGTCCTACACTAACAGGTATTGCTGCTGACCATGCAGATTATTATGCATTTGGCGCATATATGGGAGACTCAGTAGATGAATCTTCTGCCGCTGCCGCCTTTGACGCTATGGTAGCTGACAGCGAAGATAAGATGACCTTGGTTACAGGGGAAATCGCACTCAACGTTGCAGGACTAGCGGGGGAAGGTAAGCTTCTTCCTATATGTTATGAAGGTGGCCAGCACTTAGTCGAAGGTTCAAACCTTACAGCAGCCTTGATTTCCGACACAAACAGACTTCCTGGAATGAGGGAAGCAATGTACAACCACATTGTAGGGTGGGATGCCAATACAGCTAGTGGCCCTTTCTGTGCGTACAACCATACGTTGGCTTCTGGGACAGGAGGACAATGGGGCTTTGCTTGGGATTTAGAAGCGTGGGTAGAAGACCCAGGCCCAGAAAACTATAAAGCCTGGGGATTTAAGGATTGGATTGCTACCATGCCGCTAGAGGACTCTTCCTCAGATGCCACTGTACCTAGAAACGATGCTTTCACGGGAGGAAAGGCTTGGTCAAACTTACGTGGAATGCCAAGAAACATCTTAGCCCGTGGGGATATGGAAACCTCGTCGGTATCAGTTACAGCCGTGGATACTGATTTCACAGTTATCGGAGCACCAGGAGAGGGTTTCAGGATTGTAGTATTTGCAGCCGTTCAGGACGGAGCAGATATGGCAGGTAAGCTTTACAAGGTCTCATCTTCCGGTGAGGTCGTTGGGCCAATCTTTAACTCTACGTTAGGAGGGATGCCTATTTTCCTAGGGGATAACGAAGCTCTCATCTATCGTGCTACGGATTTCACGTCTTCTAGAACCATCGGAGTTTACTTCTCTACTGAGCACATAAGGTAGGGCTATATACCAGTATGACTAGGAACGACGCATTTTCGCAAAAGCCTATTGGCGCACCTTATAAGAACTCTCCTGAGATGCAAAAAGCATGGGCAGAGGTTAGCGTTATTTCTGTTGAAGTATCGACGGCAGGAGCCATTGACATTATCGCTGCACCAGGAGAAGGGAAAGAGATTAATGTTTGGGCTTATGGCGCAGACAACAGCCACACAGGAACATATCTTGCGGGTGGCTTCTTTAAAGGCACTGTAGGCGGGGCTGTCCAGGCAGGATATATTTCCACTGGGGAAGATAGCAATACTTACTTACCTTTCGAACTTCCCATATTAATTGGAGAGAACACCAAACTTTCATTTGGTGCTCTTCAATCTTCGGGTGTCTCAAGTAAGTCCTACATCACGGTTTATTACACCGTTGTAACTTACTAAAACAGTTCAGGCATAGCTTCCTTAATCCTCATATTTGTAAAGGATTGAAGTCGCTTAAAATCAATAGCTGGGTTTTTGTGTTCTTTCACGAATTCCCAGCTTTCTTCTCTCTCAGATATTGTTTCAATTCTTTGATAGCTTCCACAACTTTAGGGTCGGGCATAAAACCTTCCTTGTTGTTTTTCGGAAGCCTATCATCTAGTTCTCTAAGTACAATTCTAATTTGCTTTTTCATAGTCGTCATACAGCCTCTCCCCACTGCTCACTATTTAACCTACTACACGGGCCAAGAAATCTCTCTCAATTTCGGCCACTTGCTGAATGATTGCAGGAGTGTTACGCAAACCATGTGCGCCTCCTGGGATAATTTCAAACTGCACATTGGCTCCGAACAAACGAAGACGACGTACAAGCTTTCGTACACCTTCTAGAGGTGCTGTCGTATCTGCGTCACCATGGATTACAAGATACTCAGTCTGCGTTGGCATTAGGTCAGTAAACCTAGTTGCAGTTCGCATATGCAATCGGTTCTGGTCATCAATGCCAAGGTTTTCGAATACAGTCTCATCTGGTGCTTCGAAGTCTGGGATAGCGTAACGTCCTTGTTGGACAATACCCCAATCATCTAGGTCAACCAAGGCCGACTTAAAGATTGCCGCGTCGGGAGCTTTACCTTTCTTGGCAAGCACTAGAGCCATTTCCATTCCGCCACGACTCGTACCAATGTAGACTGTTTTGGTTGGGTGTGCGCTTGGGAACTCATGCCGTAGCTCTTCCGCTGCAACGTAATCCTCAAGGTCTGCTACACCAAACTCATCTACACCATCACTAAGGCCTCCGCCTGTCCAGGTTTCACCAGGAACCAAAGAGCCTCTCCCTCTACCTTGCGGAGTGATTTGAATATATCCGTTATTCCAAAGCACTCTGCTAGAATGTCCGTATCCAATATCACCTGTTGGGGGAAGTCCTGTACTGCCTACAAGGTTTCCTTGCACATGCGCATCATTGAGTTTGGCATCCGCTCCAGACTTACCACCACTATAAAACACGATGACTGGTAATGTGTTTGGTGCTGCGTAAGCTTGCGGGTAAAATGCTAATCCACGTTGATTTAATCCATCAACTGTGAATCCGAAATCTTTCCCTACTGCTCCTTGAGCGATAACTCCCGCAGGAGGATTATAGTCGTTAATGGTAAAAGTCTGCACACTATAATTAGTGGGACTTGATGAAAGGCAAGCGGTTAAAAATAAAAGATTATTGGTAGGGATACCAAGACTCAAACTCGGAACTTTTTCTTAGGAGGAAAAAATGATATTCAGTTTCACCATATCCCCATAGATTGGCACGGGCGGCAGGATTCGAACCCGCATTTATTCTCATTAGAAGTGAGACACATGTCCTGTTATGTTACACCCGCATTTAATTTGTTTTGGAACCACAGGTGAGAATCGAACTCACGAAATACTAGATTGGAAATCTAGTGCCATACCATTAGGCTACTGTGGCTTTGGTTTCTCAACTTCTCCGCGAAGGTCGTAGTAGGCAGAGCCACACACGACTTGTTCTTGTTGGCCCCATTGTAGGGGCGCGTTCTTGTTTGTCAAGGAACTTATGAGATAAACCCAAAGTTTGTAACAGGAAGTTCTTTCTTCTTAAATCTAACCCCATAGGCATCTTTGCCATCGAAGTAATTTCTACTCATTAGGACGAGAGGCACACTTCCCCAAAGGCCTCCCGTCCCGTTACCGCGTTGCCGCCATTCAATACACTCAGAATACGTTCCAGTATGGATAACCTTAGCAAATGGCGAATTCCGCCCAAACTTAATAGTCTCCCATTCCATATCGACACCTGCCCTGAAAGCATTTGTGAAGTCAGCTGGGCTGGATTTGAACCAGCGTCGCTCCCTTCCAAGGGGAGAAGATTGCCAAACTTTCCCACCCACTGATTTCCGGTCTTTATATAATAGGGTCGCCGCCAACAAAGTCAACGTTTATTTTGCATAAAACCTAAGATTCTTGCAAATTATAGTGGTCAAGAATTATCATACACAACCACATGCACATGTTCCGGGTTGTCAGTTAATGCCCCAGAACTGCCGTTCCTAATTCTAAAGGTCAAGCTGCTAGAAGTCTGCGTTCCCACCACAAGAACATATATCCCAGCAGCGGAGTCATGATATCCGAGAGTTACATTATAATCAGTAACCCCTATTGCGTTTGTAAAGTTAATAGTATAAATCCCTGTTGACACCTGTACAACACTAGACACATTAAAGTTGCCTGCTGACTCTGTTGGTGTTGCCCCTGGAACAAATGTGCAGATTGCCTTAGGCAACCTTTTCATCAGTTCCCCAATACTAGATGCGGTTAGCGCCCTAGTGCCATCCGTAAGCCCTTCGGCCTCCGAAGCTGTTGCAAGTTCTACTACCCCTGCCGTCGCTTCCGTAGCTGCAACTTCGTCGCCAGTGTTCGTCCCACTTTGATTGTTTAGGTTCGTGTGGTCAGCATCGGTAAACACATTGCTATCGGTGGCTGCCTCTACTGCTGTCCTGATTTCTGCATCAGTTTGGTCAGCAGTTGCCCCGTTCTCAACATTAATAAGGGAGCGCACCTCAGTAGCGGTCAAATCTTTAGGTACACCTGCTGCGGCATCGTTACCTTTAATGGTATCTTGGGCCATGTCAGCAAGCTTAGCATTTGTAACATTTTCATCAAGAATATGTACCGTTAAAACTTTATCGTTGCCAATGGTTAGTGCTGTGTCTCCGGTAACATCCCCTGTATGTGTAGCGTTTGTAACCTTAGCTGTGTTTGAAGCAACCGCCGCTGCCTCAGTGTAGCTGATTTTGGCATTATTGGTAGCAATATCCGACTCCATCGTATCCAAGTCTACAGCTTGGGTAACAGTGATGAAGTTTACTTTTGTTGAGTCAGTCCCAGGGTACGAAATCTTTGCGTTGTTGGTGGCAACGTCTGACTCCATTGTATCCAAGTCTACCGCTTGGGTTACGGTAAGGTAACCAACCTTCGTTAGCTGTGCAGAGGTAGCAAACTTGTGCGACGTAGATGTATCGTCAATGTCATCTGCGTCCAATACAACTGCGCCCGTCTGGGAGTTAACTGAGCTTACTGCGTATGCTGTTAAGTATCCTTCATCATTTGTAAGAACAGAGATATTGTCCCCTGACACAACGTTGTCGATATCATCGGTGAAATCAGACAACGCAGTCTTGGCTGAGTTTGTCGCTATATCACTTTCCATCGTATCCAAGTCAACAGCCTGAGATACGGTAATATAGTTTACCTTGTTAAGAAGAGATTGGTTTACAAACTTATGAGATGTCGAGGAATCGTCGATATCGTCTGCATCTAAAACAACTACACCTGTTTTGGAATTAACTGAGCTTACTAGACTCGCTGTTAAGAATCCCATATCATTAGAAAAGTCGGACAGTGCTGTTGGTTTATTTTGAATATAATCATCAAAGCCACTGTCAACTTGGTCCCAATCTGCCTGGACGTTTACTTCTGCCGAAGCAGCTATATCATCAAGCTTGTCTAACTGTGCTTGTGTTGCATACTTATTGGTAGAACCAGAGTCATCAATATCGTCTGAGGTAACGGTAATGTCCCCGTCTACTCCCGTAATTTCGTTTACGGAAGAGATTCCTCCAGAGGAAATAACCTGTGAATCTACGTATGCCTTTACGCTTTGCTGTGTAGGTACGTGTACATCAGAATCAGATGTCATGGCATCCTCATCCTTAATCCACTTAAATCCGGAAGTGCCTAAAGTTCCAGAGGTAACTCCTCCAACAGATTGCAAGTTTGCCTCTGTCACGTATAGGTTGGAAGAACCCTCCGAAATGTCGTCGGTATCTATTGTTATGTCCCCGTCTACTCCCGTAATTTCGTTTACGGAAGAGATTCCTCCAGAGGAAATAACCTGTGAATCTACATATGCCTTTACGCTTTGCTGTGTTGGAACTTGAGTAGCCGAGTCAGAGGACATCGTATCCTCATCTAGGACCCAAGCGTGGGACGCAACAGAGGCAGTGCTAGTTGTAGCAGCGCCCACGGCTTTCATAGTAGGCTCCGTTACATATAGATTAGAAGAACCTTCCGAAATATCGTCAGTGTCCAAAGTAATGTCCCCATCTACTGCGGGAACAGAGTTTACAGAAGACACACCAGCGGCCACGACAACTTGAGAGTCTACATATGCTTTAACACTTCCCTGAGTAGGGACTTGAGTATCGGAGCTTGTCCCTAGGTCTTCCTCATGCAGCACCCACTCATAATTAGAAACATTTGGAGTGCTACCCAAAACGCCTCCAACATCTTGTACGTTTCCGGAAGTAACATACTTGTTAACAACGCCCTCGTCAACATCATCAGAAGAATAGATAATCTCGTCAAGAGAACTGCCATCAAATAGAATCTTTACGACCGCATCAGGAACTACTGGTACGGTAGGTTCTTCTGGCTCAGGGCATTCGTAATCCCCAACTCCTGCTATTTTAATCAGGTCTGACATCCCAATTATATAGTCTTAAATATGGTCTGTCGCCTCCTAGCTCCCAGAATTAAAAACTCCTACGTGTGCGGCGACCCTCCAGACGACACATAGGGCTATATACCAGTGACTATTATTTAATATGGATACGCATCTTAAATTCTCAGAACAAACTTCGGAGCAACTGTGGGATAACGCCATGTGGGGGCTTGCGCTATGTAACGCAGACGGAGGGTTTATTAAAGTAAATCCTACCCTGTGTAATCTGTTGGAATATACGGAGTCAGAACTACTAGCCAGAACCTTCCAAGATATCACACACCCTGACGACTTATATGATGATGTTCATATGTCTGAGGAAGTGCATAGAGGACATGTTCCATATTACATTATGACCAAGCGGTACATCACAAAAACCGATGGTGTCCTATGGGCCAAACTAAGAGTTGACAGAGTTCAACAAGAAGATGGCTCTTTTTGCCACTTCCTGAGTCAGATTAGTCCAGCAGTAAAGCTTAGCAAACAGCAGGTACTAGAGGCACAACTTAATGGAGTTGTAAGTAAAAAGAAAAAGGACACAGGCGTTAAAGCTTATGTCCTTCGTAATTTGAAATGGATTATCCCTCTTGTACTTACCGGAGTAGGTTCAACTTATAAAGTATACCATGAGTTCCAGTCAATGAAAGAAGCTATTGCTCAGCAGATTTCGCAGGAAGAGCCTCAAGAGAAAGCTTCCCGTCCGTAATAATAGGGGTGTACCTCTCTCCCGCCCCATTATCAAGAATCATGTCTGCTACCTTCGTGGCTACGTCGTTCTTGATAAAGCGTTTGATGTTTCTGGCTCCATACTCTTCTGAGAAGGAATTATCAACCACGTAGTCAATGAATTTCTTGGTGAGCTTTAGGGGAAGATGCCCCATGTGTAGCCTAGCAATCTTTGACGCATCCTTTTTAGACAACGTGTTAAAGTACACTACTTGGTCAATCCTGTTGATGAACTCAGGCTTAAACTTAGCCTTGAAAGCTTCTTCAATCCCTGCCATAGAGTCTGCATAAGACCTTACGCTTTTACCAAAGCCAATCTCCTTCTTGCCCATGTTATCCTGGAGACCAATGTTGCTGGTGAACAGGAACAGAGAGTTGCTGAAATCCAACAGTTGGCCTTGGGAATCCATAATGGTTCCATCGTCTAAGAGAGACAGTAAAAGGTCGAACAACTTGTCAGATGCCTTCTCAATCTCATCGAACAGGAAGACCCACTGACTTGTGGTTGCTGCTTTCTCGGTTAGCAATCCTGACTTATCATGTCCTACGTATCCTGGAGGGCTTCCGATTAGCTTGGAATACTCATGCTTTGCTGAGTACTCTCCACAGTTAATCTTAATTAGCTTGTCTCTCCCTAGGAAGGAGTCTGATAGAGTCTTAGCTAGCTCGGTCTTACCCACTCCTGTAGGCCCGATAAAGAAAAGGGTGGCAGAACTTTCAATGCCAGCGCCGAGAAGTTTAAGAGGGCTGATAACAGCTTCGATAGCTTCCTCTTGGCCAATGACTTTCCTCGATAGGTCCTTCCTTAGCCTGTTAATCCCTGCTAAAGTTGTACACCCTTTCTTCTCTTCGTCTAATGAGTCTTCCCGAATCTCCAGGTCACTAAGGTCATTAGCTAAGGAGCTAATGTTGGACATGTCGAATACAGGATAGACTTTTAAGATAGATGCGAACAGACATTCAGGGCCAAGCATGTCGCTAACCTTCCCCTCTTTCTGCATCTTTGCAATCGCAGCAAACGTTTCCTTTGAAACCAGTCTGTCTACTACGAGGTCAACGTAGTCTGTTATTTCTAATTGGCACTTCTTGAATTTTAGTGTAACCTCTTCTACAAATTCAGCAATCTCAGCAGAGGCTAGGTGTCGGAGGGTAATAAAGGCTCCGATTTCGGGAACATAGGTAGTATACTTATTGTTTTTCATTTTCACGCCGCCTTTTGGCAGCATCTTTCAAGTCGGCAAAGGACGTTGGAGCCTCTTTGTCATCCTCAACAGCAGGAGCAGTCGTAGACTTTTGCATGATAAGCATTGCCTTTAACGTCCTGTCGGTCGCTGTTTGGCACAACTTGAGAGCATCAATCATGTACTTGGCGTAGTCAGAGGCAAGCAATCCACCGTTATCGTGGAACTCCTTGAACACGTCATACGCAGCCAAGGCAGCTTTCCTATCATCGGTCGCTGTCTTAACTACATCTTTTACAAGCTTATCCAGCCTTGCTGCTGACATGTAGGTGTTTTTCGGTCTGTAATTAGCCATACTACTTTTTCTGTACGAAGTTCTTTACTGTATCCTTCTTGTCTTTAGTTGCAAACCCGTGCTCGGATTTAGACTTCTCCTTCTTACCTTTCTCCTTAGACAGATTCTGTGAACCATGCTTAACTTGTGTTCGCTTAGCATAGCCTTGAATCTCTGACATAGGAGTATCAGAAGGGAATCCCTTGGCAACCTTATCCCCTGACTTGGCTCCCCAAGTACCTTTAGTGGATACGTAAATTCTGTCTGAGCCAGGAGTGGTAAAAACTCCACCATACCCCAGTTTCGAAAGCCCGTCCCTTAAAGTAGGGAACAAAGGCAGTTTCGCCCTTTTTGGGTCTACCTTCGTGGTAGCATCAAAAGGGGTTGACTCGCAGATTAGACGCTTCATAATACTTCTCAGTAGTATGTAGGTTTACCGCGTTATAGTGTTTCCAGGAAATCAGCCTCCTCGTCGTATGCTGTGACAGTTTCCTGTGGTTTCTTAGACTTTTTGAGTCTTCGCGCCCTACCACGGATGCGAGACTCTTTCGTGTGATGGCCTACCATTTTAGAGATTACGTACAGTACGAGCAATCCCACCCACAGCGGCCAAAGGGTTACAATCAAAATTGACAGGATGGCAAAAATGCTCACTGTCAACAGACTTACATCTTTCATTATTCCAGTTCCCCAGATTCAATCTTCTCAGCAATCATATCACTGATTACATCTTTTCGGTATTTCTTATCATCTCCAGGGAACGAGTAGTACCCATTTGACGGAGAGATAATAGTTCCGTCTTTCAACGCAACTTCGTGAAGGCCATAATTCCTTGTCAGGCCTTTATCATATATCAACTCAAACTCACAGGACTGATACGGGATGGCGTGTTTGTTCTTTGTGTTCCTGAGCTTTCCCTGAATTCCTACAGGGTTCTTTAGCTCATCAACAAGCCTTCCTTTATTAGGCGAGGATGTTACCATGGAGATTCCACAGTAGTACTCAAGGGAACGTCCACCACCCGCCTTAGTGTTTGGGTCGCCCATTACAAACCCAACCTTACTTCTAAACTGGTTGATAATGATGAGCGTTGCTCGGTTCTTCTTCAAGAAGGAGTTAAACCTTCGAAGCGCGATACCTACTGCCTTGGCCCTAAGTGCTCCACCAATCTCAGCGTTATCCCCGTACTTACCTTCCATCTCTTTCTCAGAAGGAGGAGTTCCAATAGAATCAAATCCTAGCAGGATTGGCTTATCCTTCTCTTTCTTCCTAATGGCAAGCACGACATCTTCTAGGAACTGGAAGCACTGCTCTACGGTCGTAGGCTCTCCATAGATTAAGTTGTCTGGGTCTACCCCTAGTACCTCTGCAAACTCCGGCGCGTATGCATGTTCGTTGTCTACCATGACAGTAAACCAGCCATCCTTTTGTGCACCTACAAACGCATGAGTGAGGAACACCGTCTTTGCTGACGACGACTCCCCACAAATTTCGTACAAGCCACCCAAAGGATAGCCACCAGTGTACCTTCCAGACAATACTTTGTTAAGAGCATAACTGCCTGAGTCACAAAACTCTTTCTCTACAAACTCATCACGCAGCAGTACCGCGTCGTCAAGCTCCTTGATAATGTCCTTTAGGATATTTCCCATCACCCCTATAATAGAGGATTAGTCGGTCTTTTTAGTGGCTTTCTTCGCCTTAGCCTTAGTCTTTTTAGGAGGCTTCACAGGCTCTGCAACCTTAGGCTCCTCAACTTCTTCCTCAACAGCATCCACTACCGCATCAGCAGCCAACTCAGGGTTCATAGCCAACTCATAAGCTTCAAGGCGAAGCCGTCTGCGCTCTCTCATTGATAAACGTGCCATACCTTATATATGCCTATTTGGTGTAACCCATTTCCTTCTTTATCCATTCGTAAGTAAGGCGCATACCTTGCTCCAATGAATATTTTGGTTGCCACCCTAGTTCAGAGCGAATCAAAGTATTATCAGATACTCTACCGTTTACCCCAATCGGGCCTTCGATATGTGTAAGAGTAACATCATGGTCTCCGTAGAGCACCATATTAGCTAATCCATCAATTGATATTTTTTCCTCAGAGCCGATATTGAGCACCTCTTTACAGTCAGAGTTCATCAATTGCCTAACAGCGTCCAAACAATCCTCAATATACAAGAACGAGCGTGTCTGTTCACCTGTGCCCCAAATCTCAAAAGGCTCCCCTTCCCAACGCGCAAGCATGGCTTTCCTGCACATAGCTGCTGGAGCTTTCTCCTTACCGCCATCGTAAGTACCATGAGGGCCATAAATGTTATGGAACCTAGCAATCCTTACATCAAGGCCATGATTCCTCTCAAACGCCTTATACATCCTTTCAGAGAACAGTTTCTCCCACCCATACTCCGAGTCTGGGTCTGCTGGGTAGGCTGTGTCTTCTTTACAGATTGGATTTTCAGGGTCTAGCTGGTTTCTCTCTGGATAAATGCAAGCGGAGGACGAGTAAAAGATTCTTGCCCCTTTCTGGTAAAGGGTAGCTGACCTCAGCACGTTTAAGTTGATGGAGGCCGAGTTACACATAACGTCGGCATCGTTTTCCCCCGTAAAAATATACCCTGCGCCTCCCATGTCGGCAGCAAGTTGGTAAATCTCATCGAAATCTCCGAAGCGACGAAACACCGCATCGACATTTAACAGATTTGACAGGTCTACCTGCCCGAAGCTAGTTGCCCGACTATCCCATTGAAACCAGTCATCCTCTTTCTTAATATCAACAGCTACAACTCTGTAGCCTTCTGAAATCAATCTCTTGACCAAGTGGCCCCCAATGAAACCTCCAGCACCTAAAACCAGTGCTTGCTTCCGTGTGTCTTCCGTAATCATTTTACTTTTGGTGTTAGAATTAAGTATCCTTGTTTTCTGTAATCTCGTTCAAAGTCTCTTAGCGTACCCATTATCGTTTCCTCGCAATAACTGTTAAAATGTTCTCTCTACTACAAAGAGGGTTAACACGTATCGCGTCCTCTGGATTTCCTGCGGAAATAACATCGTAGCCTAAAGACTCCAAATGTGATGTGAGGGACTTCTTACTGAAATGCCAAAGATGTTCCCCGTACCTCCTATGTTTCCATTCTCTAAACCATGATTCAGAAAGGTCTCCATCACAAAAATGACACCATGGTAACGATATGTAAAGATACTTACAGTCTAAATCTTTTATAAAATCAATACTCTGAAAATGCTCCAAACTATCAAAGAAGCAGACAACATCATATCTCCGTGAGTAATCCCCTTCTCCCACCCAGGAGGGAAAAGATACGCCCTCACACTCAATTCCTTCGGACCGTATACCATACTCATTAGCTAATTTTAAAAAATCACCAGAGCCAAACCCTACGTCTAAAACAGAGGAAATATTTTGAACATTCCCAAGAAGGTATCCGAGCCTAAGCCCTGCCATCTTACTCCTGATATCTAACGGGAGGCATGTGTATCGAGCGTCTATGTAATCATCCCCATACTCCATATCAATATCCATATGTCTCTGCTTAATGCTTCCACATTGAAGTTTCTCGTAGTGCTTATCAAATCTCATTCCAATACCTCAAATCCCAACCTTTAGAAACTGTATACTTTGGATGCCCTGGTCTGGGTAGCAGTATCGGCTTGCATTTCAATGCATGGAGAATGCCATCTACAAAACAGAACACTGAACTCTCCACGCACATAATCTCTTTCGCGCCAAGAATAACAGAATACCAGTCAGTAATATTATAGTTCCCTATCTTAGAAATTTCTATAATTCTGTACTTACAGTCATCAGGGATGGGGGCTTTATTTCCGTCTGAACTTTCACGATGGACAAGTGTGTAGTCCCCCTCTATTCCAACTACCCTTTCAATAGCTTCTTCTGCACTAGGGTCTCTGTCGAACTCCAAAGCATTCTTATAAACAAACGGAACATCTGCTAAACGGTATTTCGTTTCCTCAAAAGTCTCTCCAGGAAGCTGCTTAGGATGACCATCCCTGTCGGATAGGTCTAAGGTTTCAAACTCATACTCCTTTGCAAAGTTTCTCGCCGTGTCGGATGCCCACTTTAACCAATCCCCCTCTCCAAAGTAATCTCCCATGTGGTAAATCTCTACATAGCTTCCAGCGACAGCTTCCAAGTGGGAGGCATACTTCTTACACACAGGCCAGATAACTCTGTACCCCCTGTCAACATAAGCCCTCGCAATCGGAGCGCAAATAAGGATGTCTCCAAAAGCTCCAGGTTGAATCATAACAATCGTTTTTCTACTTGAAGTAGTGTTCAAAGATGTAATCCTCAGGTATCTCGTAGTACGCAATCTTTTCGAAGTTCTCCTTTACAGCAGGAAGCTTAGAAAGGTAAAGTTCATAAGACAAGTCCTCTAGTGAGAAATTGTCATCCAGTACAATGATGCCATCCATGTTAAAGAAGTCACCAATGTTAGGGCATCCCAAGTAAATGGGAATCGTCCCTGTTGCAAAGCAATCACCAATCTTCTCAGTGAAGTAGTTTGGCTTTTGGCAATTCTCAATTGCTACCGAGAACATATATTCTTCAAGGGCGGTCTCCTTACATTCAATCTCATTAAAGCCCCTTCCGTATAAGTCAACTCCGTGTCGAAGCTTCTCAACCCAACCCAACCTTTCGTGATGGCCAGCGCACATCGTCTTACGGGAGGAAACCATTGAGACTAGTTTGGTCTTCATCTGGGGAACTCTTGGGCGCTTAATCCAGTGAGTGCCCACAGGGGCAAATATAAATCTCTCATCCATTGCAAGAAGTTCTGCACTGTGAGTAAAGATTACCTCAAAGTTATCTAACACTTTCGGAGCGTGTTTATACACCTGGGGAATGATAGCTTCGGATTCCAGTATCCACCCGTAACTACACTCCTTTGTATGCATTGAGAGTTGCGGAGAGAAAATTGCATGGTCAACATGAAAGGTTCCAGATTGGGGAGTGCGGGTTCTATCCCACTCAATATGCTGGGAAACCTTGCCATGGGTTGCGCACGCATCATTTCCGAAGGTACTTCCTACTAAGTTAAATTTCACTCTTCACTCTCCTACTTGCTACGTCTAATGCACATCGAACTTGGTCACTCAGGTTGACTTTGGCATCACTGATTTGTGTGCCTAAGTTGTACATCATTGATTCCTCTTCAATATATTGAACTCTATCTTTTCCCGCCATTTCTAGGATGGGAACAAAGATTACAACATCAGCGGCAGACGAATAAAGCTTGCCGTTTGGGTCTAAGAAATCTAAAGGACTGAGCCTATCCCACATACCCCTATAGAAAGTCCTTATCTGGGAGTAACACCATCCATGCTTAATCTGCTCTCTAAACCCAATAGGGGAGCCGAGAGGTTTACACACAGATTTGGTAACTCCATCAGAGCACTTGTAGTTTCCGTATGTTGCAAGACAACCGCTATTCTTGTACGTATCGTAAATCCTTTGAAGGCAATTATCGTCAATCAACCAATCATCGCCATCTAAGTGAACTATGATATCATGTGGCCTTGCTTCTGATTTCTCTACCGCCAAAATATGACTATGTAAGGTTCCTCTATTACGTGGCACTCCACCAAAGATTATCCTAGGGTCTCCGATAGACTTATTTGCAAGAACACTGAGAGTGTCATCTGTTGAGCCGTCATCAATAATTACGTGCCTGTAATTCCTATACGTTTGAGACTGCACTGACTCCATACACTTCTCAATCCACTTCTCCCCGTTGTACACAGGGCTAACAACAATCAATCTTGTATCTTCTTGAAACATTTTTCCCACTCCTCTAAAATATCCCTTCCCGACATATCGTAGTTTGCGTCGCTATTTGACGATGACAACCCCTCATATGGAACGCGCAACTTTAAACATTCCGCCTTCACCAAATTAAAGGATTCACTCTTTGAGGAGTGGTAAACTTTATCGACTGAACCATACATCTCCATCCTGTCATCACAAAACCCCTTCAAAACTGCCTGACCGCTTTTAACATACTTTTCCACGTAACGCCTGTAATAGTCATAATTTTGAATAACGCCATATAGTAAAATAGTATGGGAACCCTGCTCTAAAGCTCTTTCAATGGATACGTGAGTTTGCTTATTAGGCTCGATTCCACCAATAACACCCACCGCATCAGTTTTTGACATAAGGTGATAATCAGTCCAATCCAAATCAGGAACAACATTCGGAATAATCTTTCCGCACACGCCTTGCCACTCTCGCTGACTTTCGGATACGTATACGATTTCGTCCCAATACTTTTTATGGTCTTTTACGCGCCAAGACTCTTTTTCGTGGCACACCAAAATAACCTTATCAAACCACTTTGGTCTTTCAGGCAAATCAGTGAAATGGGTCAGTAGCACCTCCCCAGGCTTTCCGCCCAACATTGAGCGATGGTGCAGTGAGCCTTTACACCGACCAAGATGCCATTCATGGGGGCCATACAAAGTACACTCATGCCCATTCTCGTTAAGAAGGTTGCATAGGTTAATAAACGAAATAGTCGAGCCACCAGGGTTCGACCATCCAGTTACTATTTTTACTCTTGTCATAGTTCTAGGAAGTTGCTTTTCAATTAAACGTTAAGTTTAGGCTCGGCGCGGAGCGGCCAATTACACCTTAAGACCTCTCAGCCTCATCTTCTCCTTGTTGCGGTACTTCGCGTCCTTGTACGCATCCCCGCCCTTCGCTTTCCAGCGGTTCCCGATTCCCCGCCTCTTCCTGTACTGTTTCAGTGTTTCGCTTTTCTTTCTCGACATTCTTAAGAGCCTCTAGGTATTCTTTCTTTTGTTTGATTAGTTCGTGATAGATTTTCAACCTATCTCCGATGTGAAGATTGCTATTGTATCTTTCGTCTACAACCTTCTTTAGATTCTGACCCATCTCTCTTCGATGGTCTGGGTCTTTGCACAACTTAGTCAGGCGCTGAATCCACTCCGACTTAGGGTTGTTCTTTGAGATGAGGTATCCTGTCTTTCCGTTCTCAATCACCTCACTGTACGCACCTACATCAGTGCATACTAACGGCAAGCCATACCTTCCACACTCCATGAGTTTAATCTCACTCTTGGAATCGTTGAAAGGGTTGTCTAACAGAGGAGCAATGCTAATATCCATCTGACTATAAAATACTCCGTACTTGTCAGAAGGAAGTGCGTAGCCTACGAACACGTTGCTCTTCTTTGCACCGCTCGTAAGCCATGCTTCGTAGTTCTTCCATACGTCCTGTTGCCAACCCTCTTTATCGTTGTCAGCATTTGGTGGTGGCTTACCGTGAAGTCTCCACTCCACATTCTCAGCGCCAACTTTAGCTGCTAGAGAAAGCATAACACCATGGAAAGGTTTAACGTCCTCTTCATGGTGGATACCTCCGACCCATCCAATCCTGGTGTGTCCTTTCTTAGCCTTAACAGGGGGCATGTTCCAGCAAGGTAGGTCGAAGTCAATTGCGTTTTTGATTACAGCGAGACATCCACTCTGAACATACTGCGCTACTCTCTCCGCGAACTTCATTTGAGTAACAGATACAAGGTCGGCCATCCCATAAACAGCTTTAGTAATGTTCTCAAGGTTGTTATCCTTATACGCTTGGTAATGTCTGTGCCCTTCATAAAGCTCAGTCAGCAAGTCGTCTGTGTCGAAGTGATAAAACTTACCAAGCTCCTTTGACACCCTTGCTAGGTTTAACGTGTACTCCCCGCCATACTTATGAATATTAGCAGTGAATACTACATCAGCCCATTTAATATTATCAAATGTGAAAGAGTGTGGGTCTTCCGTTGACCACCCTAGCGGGTCATCATCAAACCTAATGTCAACATCGTTGGGGAACTTCTCCTCCAACTTTTGCATAGGCTGAACGACACGGTACTGCCCACACCCTCCATAGTTTGGAGGACAAACAAGAATTTTCAACTTCTTCTCCATCCCCCTTATTATAGTACCTTTAGGTACTTAACTCTGAATTACTCCAAGGATTTAATGAAGTCCTCTTCCGAACCAATCCCTTCACCATCAGTAGGCTCCATACCAGCAGTCTCTTGGGGCTGCATAATCAACCTGTGCTCTGCGCGAATACCCTCGGCAACAAGCTCAAGCTCTTCGTATGGTTTCTCAACAATCAATTCCGAAAGGTCGTGACGTTGTGACATAAGCTCTTCAACCTCGTCAGGAGTTCCCAACGAAGAAGACTTAGGCCTAAAGGTTGAAGTGTCATAGTTGTTATAACCATCTACTTTCTTCAAGGTAAGCTTGAAGTCCCAACCGTTCTCTGGGTCAGCAACACTTACTTCACCGTCGCCCCAATCTGGGTCGAACTGGCCGTCCATAATCTTAGCGTATACTTTATAGCCTTGCGCCATAATCTTAACATTGCCATCCCTGCGGTCAAGGACGTTGTAGTAGTACCTGCTGGTAGACTTAGACTTCTTAGTAAGTTCGTGCAAAGCCTTCTGCAAAGGAGTAGGACTCTTCACGTCGAACTTAGGCTCTGACTCATTAATGTCTTTCCAGATATCAAAGTATGCTTCACAGATAGGGCACTTGTCCCCGTTCACCCGTGGGCAATTAACTTTGGTCTCTTTATCAATGTAGTGCATACCACTCTCAAGGTGGTAATCATTTACATCATCTGCGATAGGCAGAATTCGTAGCTCTGCGGTCTCATCGTAATCAAGGGATACGTATTTGTCGAGACCTCCACCGCCTTTACCTGCGGATTTAGCTTTCTCTTTCTCGTATTTCTCTCGTAGTGCGTTTAATTTGTTGTTAGTCATGTATTAATGTGTGTGTAGTTTCATTTCGGAACGACGGTTGCTTGAGATTTGAACAAGCATGTCTTTCTGATGCTCCATGGAGCTAAGGATGTTTTTAGCAAGGTTGTACTTGTGAGCAAGCCTGATTTGCTGCTTGCGCTTTGCCAAGAGTTCAGGGTCAGACATAGTTGCAGTGTCTACTGCGTCTTTGGTTGCCCTAATACCTTTGGACACAAGCTCTTTTGATTTGGTATCTCTCAAAGAGAACTCATACTTATCAAGCTCTAGTTCGAACTCATCGCTAAGAAGCTTTGCGTGTGCAGTTACAGCACCCATAAAAGCAAAGTCAGCCGAATGCCGAATCAGTGCGGCATCAATGTTGTTCTCATCAATTGTAAGGTAGCGTTTCACGATAATCTCATAGGCTGTGTCAAGGCTATCGTATACTTTAGTAATGTCAGTCATGTTGTAAGTGTTATGTACTAATGGTTGGTTGTGTTGTCTGCTTGAACAAGTCTTCAAACAGATGTGGGTTCAGATTTCTAAGAAGCCACAGACAGTTGCTTATCGCACCTGTTAAGAACTCGTTGTTCAGTTTCTCAGGAAGACAGTCATCGTCCCCAAGGTTGGCTTGGTCTAATGCTACATGGATTATCTCATGGAATAGGTTCTCTGCATAGAATGCATCATCTACTCCACTGAACATATGAATCTCATACTTCTCAGTATCCACGTACCCCCAAGCCTCCCCGTCCATAACGGAGGCTTGGTTCTCATGCAAGATGATAGAGTAGCTTCGCCTCCCTGTCAAGAGTATTCTGTGGTCTTTAATCATTTTATTCAAAAAGTATTAACCTGCCTACGTCATGCCTCACAGGAATAATCATATGAGCAGGGCCATTCCTACTCTTCATTACGAAGATTCTCATAAGCCCATTGGCTTTCTCTTCCTCCGTCTGGTTCAAGGATATCGCCAAGTCAACAACACGAATCTTACCATAACAGTCTGCTAGTTCAGCGTCAGTAATGACGTTAACCTTCTTGGCTTCCCTGTTGGTCTGGGTCGCTGTCCAAATATGAACATCCTTTTCCACGGCCAAGCCCCTTAGAAGCTCAACAATATCTTGCTGGGCATCATACTTGCTTAGCATGTCGCTACTCATAATATCTAAGTAGTCAACGATAATAACATCAGGCTTGAACCCTTCGTAGTTCTCTACCTGGGTAATGAACGCTCTAAGTTGTGCGACTGAGCATCCCCTAGTTGGAAACTGCCTAGACTTAATCTCCCCCATGTCTGGGTAGCGTTCCTTTACTTTCTTAAGCCTATCCTCAATCTCAGGTACTCTGAACTTTAGCTCGGCCATGGGGATTCGCGTCATAATACTATCGACACGTTTCTCAACCTTCTTCCTGTCCATTTCTAGTGAGATGAACAAGACATTGTGGCCCTGCTTTGCACTACGCACTGCTTGGTTAGCGAGGTACACAGACTTTCCTACACCAGGAGGAGCTACCACTAAGTAAACCTCTCCAGTGCTTCCCCCTCCACCCAAAGTTTCATCTAAGGTAGGGAATACTGTGCCGAACTCGCAGTCACCTTCGTCTTCCTCATTGTATCGGGATTGCAACCCTTCGAAGTAGTTAGAGCCAAGGTCAACCTGCCTCCCTACGTTCAGTGCATCTCTTACCCTGTTAACAACAATTTCTAGACGACCGTTATTAATGTCCTCTACAGATTCAAGTACTGCCTGGGTCATGCTCTCCTTCTTAGCAAAGTCCTCCACCTTATTGATGTAGTACTCAGTATCGGAGAACGACTGTACATCCAATGCGTTGACGAACTTAATCTCAGAACGGAACTCACCAAGAGTCTCCTTCTCAGCCTTAACTGCCTTGAACTCTTCTACGAGTTGAGAGTCAGTGATAAGCTCTTTGTATTCGTGCCAATGATTTCTAGTCAGTTCATATATCTTTTGGTGCGCTCCTAGTTCGAAGTACTCAGGTTTTACCATAGTAACTACTTGTACTAAGAAGTCTTCGGAAGACTTACAGAGGTACAGAATAGCTCTTTGGATATTCTCTTCGAATGTATATGTAATCGTCGTCATTTACCTGTTGAGCCAAAGCCGCCTGTACCACGCACGTTCTCTGCGTGAACCTCAGAATCGAATTCAGACACCTTGGCCTCATACTCATCATAGTCTTCGTGGGTGAAATACGTGACCTCTTTTGGTAACTTGCACAAAATCATTTGCGCCACCCGCGCTCCCTTCTTGAGCTTAAGCCCAGCAATGGAAGTGTTGAAGAGCCGCAGCTTAATCTCCCCCCGGTAATCAGAATCAATGATTCCAGGAGAGTTCGGGATGAGCATGTTCTTCCCCATAGAGCTGCGGAGTGTAATCATAAAGTAGTACCCAGGAGGGCAAGCTACTTTTACACCTGTACCAACTAGTACAGTTGTCTTGGGCATGATTTCTAGGTCTTTGGTAATCCTCAGGTCAATCCCTGCGGAGCCAGGAGTCTTAGGGAAGAGGTCGTCTTCACCAAACTCACTGTACATTAAAATATTATCCATTAGGTCTGTGCCCTATCTTGTTTTGTTTTTCTTCATCAGTAAAGTCATCTGCTACAGAAGCAGCAACTTGATTAGCTCTCTCTTTTCTATCTCTGGCTTCCTTGTCGGAAACCTTCTTAACTCTGCCTTGGTCTTCCAAGACTTTAAAATCCATCTCAAACTGAGCGTAAGGAGAGATACCTTTCTTAAACTTCAAGGCCTCCTTTGTATTCTCAATCTCTTTCTCATACCACTCACGGGCGTAACCTTCATCAGTGCATCGGTTATCAGACTCCCTAGTACCACCAATAGTTTTAGTGTACCCTTCACTTACCGTACCTATGAGTTTCGACTTTGAAGCACAGTGAGGACAGACACCTTCATCTTCTGGATAATCTTTCGGAGGGCTTCCGTTCTCGTCGGAGCAATCCATAATGTAATGCCCATCCTTATTAGTCTCGCTGCACCCGTACCTCTTCAAAGGGTCTTCACCAAAGCAATAGAATCTAAACTTCTTGTACTTGTCTACGTTTCTCATATCTCACAAACCCCTGACTTACATGTGTCAACAGATTCTGTCAGTATCTCCAACTTGTTCTCAGCAATAAGTACATCCAGGTCTAGTGTGGAATGGTCAATGGCTTCCAGAGGTTCGTTGCCTCTACTACCAGCCTTATAAAACGTGAGGCCCTTCATCTCTCCGATTCCTCCAAGCACCATTTCAGATAGCTCCGCAGAATACTGTGCTGTGCTAGGAAGATTACAAGTCTTAGAGATTGCAGCATCAATCTTTGACTGAATGGCTACTTGCATCTTGATATGCTCCTCTGGTGTTACATCATATGCTCCTACGATATGGCTCACATCTCTCCCCTCCAAGAACATTTTCTTGAACAACGGGTCGATAACTAAAGCCTCATTATACACATCCTCAGTTCCTGTCTTCCACCTTCGCTTATACACAGGGGAGAAGATTGGTTCGATGCCTGTGGAAACTCCCACCACCATTGCCACTGTGCCTGTTGGAGCTACTGTCAACAATGAAGCATTGCGAAGACCGTTCTTCTTAATGTCTGACCTGATACGTGCAGGAAGAGTTTTCATAAACTGCTCATCCTTTAGCTTTCTCCAATCATATGCTTCGAAAGAGCCTTTCTCACGGGCAAGATACATGGAAGCCTTGTACGCTTCGTTGCGGAAGGTTTCGAATAGCCTCTCTGTAAACTCAATACATGACTCGGAACCATACCTGTACCCTGCTTTGATTAGGAACGTGGCAAAGCCTAGAACTCCTAGACCAATGCGTCGGCTCCTATGACCTACCTCTCTGCACTCTTCGATAGGGAAGGTGTTTACCTCAAGGATGTCGTCCAGATATCTCACGCCCAACCTAATTGTACGAGCGATTCTTCTCCAATCAATCACACCCTCATCAGATACCATATTTGCTAGGTTGACATGTCCCAAGCAACAGTTACCAAATGCTGGTAGAGGTTGCTCTCCACAATTCTTAACGCAAATCCCAGAAGACTTAACGTACTTCCCGTCACCATGAGAAGTAATAACGTGATAGTTATGGTTATCGTCTACCGTAATGTTGTACACATCCTGAGTTCCAACTTCCTCCACACTCACTACTTTATGGTTGCCAATCACCAAACTTTTGAACGCCGAGAAGGAAGTGAACCTACATTTCCGATTTACAGAAATAGGGAGACCTTTCTTTATAGCGTATCTCTGCCACAACTTCTTAGTGAACTTTCCTTCATTGGCGAACACTTTTCTACCATGACCTACCAGCTCATCGTTAGAGACATCCTTCCAGCGACCATTATCCTCTCCTGTATGGGTGGCAAAAGAAACCTTCCATTCGTCCGTCATCTTATGGTAGGGGTTATCCTTGCCTTTCATCTTTTCTGCATGAAGTTGTCTATGCTCACCATGAGGCATCGCTTGCAAATTATCCATACTGTCGTTCAGACTATTACAATCTATATGATGGATAGCAGTTGTCTTCGGGTCAACGTTTATCCCGTTAAACTCCGCCATAACCCTGTATTGCCTACGGTTTCTCCGAGCACCTCCGGTCATTTTTGCTCCAACATTAGAAATCTGCCGATAACCATTGCTGTTAAAACTATTCCATGGGAAGACACTTTGCCCTTCATGCAAATCAGAAAGATTTACATATTCCAATTCCTTTGTAAGAATCTTATGGTTAGGGGTCGCAATTAGTACAGAGCCATCATCTAAAGTTAACTTCCATACCTTACTACCCTGCCCTGTCATACGTGGGTTTCGGCCCATCTTAATCTCTACCTGACCAGTGGTTAGATTAGTAGAATACACGGGAACGTCCTCACCTTTATCAGCAAGCTCTTTAATACTTACACCATTCCGACCATCAGCAACAGCAATAATGCTGTCTCCTGCAACACACGGGTTAGTGCTATTGAGTGTTTCAAAGTAACTTACATTATTGAACTGGTTTGTGTAGTCTAGGTTAAAGATTCCAGGCTCACCGCACTCCACGGCGTTCCTTAGGATTCTGTCCCACAACTCCTTGGCTTTCAGGGGAACCTTCACAGCCTCAGAGAAGGTGTCTGACGGCGTTAGAAGGTGGAAGGCACTTGCCACACCTAATGCATCCTCTTCGCTCTTAGCGATGACCTTGACGTTATCTACGCCCTGTTCTGACTCTCTTCTCACAGAGTACTGGTCATACCTTACGTGTCTACCCCCAAAAGTGAAGTACCAATCCTCGTTGTTCTCCACAGCTTCCAAGAATCTATCAGATACTCCCACTGAGATATTAAAGTTCGTAAGCTCATGCCTATCCAGCTTAGCATCTAAGAACTCCATAAAGTCTGGGTGAGATACGTTAAGGATTGCGATGAGGGCGGTTCTTCTACTCTTCCCTGCCTTTACGTGCGACCCAATCTCATTAATCATCTTCATTGTTGAGATAGAGCCGGGAGCAGAGAACGGAATGTTCTGAATGCTATCCCCTTTGGGTCGGATGTTTGAGTAATTAAACCCAATGCCCCCACCTGAGCAAGCAATCTTGTACATGTCCTGAATCATCTTGCCAATACTGGCTACTGAATCGTCAGGCTCAAGGACATAGCAGTTAAGCATGTTGTAGTTCGGCCTTCCTGCACCAAACAAAATACGCCCCCCAGGAACTAGGTCGGCACTATTGATTGCATCGTAGAATTTCTTTTCCCACTTCGGCTGCTCTTTAATGTCTTCTACAACGGATGCTTGCTTTGCTGCCCTACGGGAAACCTCACTCCAGGTGCTCTCCCCAGGGAAGAAGTACTTGAGCTTAGCTATGTCTTCGTGAATTGTTCCTTCGGGAATCACGTATCCCGGTACAGCAGGCCTATTCCCCATCTCTAATTACAATCTGAATATCCGACTCGTACACAACAACTCTGTCATCTCCTAGCCCACTAATCTCTTGGGCGGCATGTTGCGCGTAAGCAACCATATCTCCTTCCCGAACTTCGTCAGACACCTTTTGCCCAACACTAATAATCAAACCTCTGTTCAACTTCTTTCCTGTTAATGAATCGGGCATAACAATCCCGCTACTTGTCTCAGGGAGTTCATCCCCTACTGTGATGGGTTGGATTAAAACTCTTTCCCCTACCGCTAGTACTTCTAATGCCATGTGTAATATTTACCTTCTATGATGTGTGGGAGGTGTCCGTTTTTGAACAATTTATCAAAATCCTACAAACTCCCACACTTATAATAGGTTGCGCCCATCGAAAGTTAGAGCGTAATGTTTGTAAACCTTTAGTTTGTAACGTGTAGTGAGGTTACACCGCCTTTCTTTACCACTGTGATTTTCTCAGACGTATCTACCAGCAGTGAAGTTAGGTACTCGTTGTGCGTAATGATGAACAACTTTTTATCAGGAGACTGTGCGCGAACCAAATCGAACAAGCACTGAACACCTTCGTCATCTAGGGAGTCTGCAATCTCATCAAAGAAGATAATGTTAGACCTTTCCTTTCCAGACAGTGCCAGCAAATCATTCAATGCTAGCATGACAGATAAGGATACCCTCTTCTTCTCCCCTCCTGACATCGTACCATAAGAAACCTCACCTCCTTGATTAATAACAGTCTCCTCTAACACATCATTAAACTCAAGAGTAATATTTCCATTAGACATTGTATTCAAGTAATAGTTGACACGATTGTTAAAGAACACAAGGATGTTCCTAATGACATACTTAATCAAGCCATGCTCCGAGAAGGCATCCTCCCAGAAGCGCATAAGGCTATAATTTCTCTGAGCATTCATCACTGCGTCATTATGAATCTCCGACTGCTTCACATGAGAATTCATATCCTTTGTGTGCAATTCAATTTCCTTATCAAAGTCCTTAATAGATTGAATGCTTTGAAAGTCATCTGATGAGATTGGTATTGCAGACAGGTCAAGAGTCTCAACCATCTTGCTAACCTCTTTCCTAACATCAGGAATTGTAAGTTGCAAGAACTTAATCTCCTTCTCAAGTTTAACGTATCTCTGCTGAACGTATGAAGACCTTTCCCCACAGTTCTCACAAGCTAAACCTTTCAACTCTTCGAATTCCCCTTTGTATTTTTTCAAAGTGGCCACAGCATTCGAAAGGTTAACTTGCTTCGACCTAATCTCAAGGTCAAGTTCATGATTGTCTTTCTCCATCTGCTGAATGTCAGCGAGGGAATACTTCTCAATGAACTCCTTCTTCTCCTTAGTTAGAAGCGCATTGGCTTCCGCTTTGCTATCCCTAGCTTCACCTATTTTAAGGCTAGCACTATTAGTAGCTTCATACGAAACATCTGCTAACGTCTGAGCTACTTTAGTTTCTGCTTGAAACTGGGACTTGAGTGCCTTAATTGTGTGCCTGTTCTTAAAGATAGAAGATGCATTAAGGAAGCTCTGGAGAATCTGTCTCTTATCTTCTGGTGTGGCAGTCAGGAAACTCATCTCATTCTGTTGACCAAATACCATTGAAGCTAGGAACACCTTCTTATTGATGTTTAGATGCTTCTCCAACATGGCCTGGGTCTCAGCCATGGAGCCGCCAATGTGGTCAGCGCCATTAACGGAAACGTGCAGCTTGTTAGGGCCTTTAGACCTAGAGATTACCGTGTCTCCGTTCACCCACAGCTTAACCAAACACTTTCCTTTAGTGCGAGTGTTCTTTAAGGTTTTCTCCGAAGACTTCCGCAAGGTCTTTCCAAACAGTGCGAAGTAAATAGCCTCAATCAAAGTGCTCTTGCCAGAGCCATTGGACCCTTTCTTTAAAGTGTCCTCATTGATTCCTTTGATGGATGTAATGTTTCCAAGGGTATCAAAGTTAAGGTAAATCTTACCAGCCGACAGGAAGTTATTAATCTCAATAGAATTTAGAATCATTGACCTTGGATTAGTTTAAGAGCATCCATAAGCTCAGTCTTATTGAATATTGTATCAGTGTCAGTAATGTACTGTTCAATCATTGCATCATCAAAAGCCAAGACAGAGCCTTGCATGTTCCTAGCAACACCTGCCTTTTGAAATACATCTTCAAACACTACGTCCATGTGGGCCAAGTCGTATCGCTTAGTAATGTCTTCCTTTATCTGCTTCTCAGCAAACGTGTCCAACGTGTCCACCTTAATCCTTAGGATAGTAAAGAAGTCTTTGAACTTGTGCTTCTTGTCAAGCGCAGCAATCTCATCAAGCTTTCCAACAATATGTTTAATGCCCGTATTGATTTGAGACTTCACAACCTCTACCTTTCCATCAGAGATAAGCAGTTCATGAATGTACTTAGTGGTATTGGCTTCACCAAAACTAGTGGCGTACTGTGTGCCTAGTACATAAACGTTCTCACCATACTTGTATGGTTTGTGAATGTGCCCCAAGAGCGTAAGCCTGTCTTCAAAATGATTCTTCCTTACAACAGAGTCATAAGTATAGCCTTTCCTAACAAGGCTTCCATTGAAACCAAAGTGTCCGAAGATTGGAAGTGGTGCTGTCTTTTTGATGTCTTGAATAATTCTATCCTCATCATCGTAATGAGGAATGATTGCAAACTCAACCCCACCAATAGCAACTACTTCTGTGTCAGATACAACCTTTACCCTATCTGCTTCAAACAGCGACAAAGATGTGTCAGACGCGCCATTACGGACGAGAGTGTCGTGATTACCACGGTTAATAATGATTTGCTTTGCTTTGATTCCATCCAACAACTTTTGGAACGCAAGAAGCTCTCTCCCTTTCGGGTTTCTACTGTGAAAGATGTCTCCATTGATTACAACAGTGTGAGCTAGTTTCCTATTAGCATAATACAAAAGGGTTTCCACTTGCTTGTCAAGGTATCCGTAAAGATAGTTTGAACGCAGGTGGAGGTCAGTTAAAACTACTACTCTATGCTGCGACATTTTTGTTATAGTATTCCATAATCTGTTCTTTATTTAGTACCTTGTAACTGGCATCTTGCTCAACTTCTACGCCACTTCCAAAGGAAACCCCAGCCTCCATGTCTACTTTGAAGGGTACATCAAATGTCCACCCGTAAAGACCTTTTAGATAACTAAGGTCTGCCATGCAGTAATGCATCAGACTGATTGCCTTATGGTAACTTTCCACAGGAGCTTGAATCTCTAAGGAGTCATGTACTGTTGCTACTAGGTCCAATTCGATACCGTGCGTTTGCGACAAAGTGTGAACTCTCCAAATTGAATGAAGCATAAGGTCAGACGCAGAACTCTGAATAACAAAGTTTACACCTTGACGTAAAGCTCTCTCTTGGAAAGCTCTCTTAGGGCTATTAACGTTAGGAAGCCTACGACGACGACCGAAGAGACTGGTGGCGTAACCTGTTCTCTTAATCTCTGCTCTTGTAGCTTCAATCCACTTTGGAACTCCTGGGAATGCCTTGAAGTACTTACTAAAGATTTCTTTGCAGAACGTCACCGACTTCTTAATACTAGCAGCAAGCTTGGTAGGTCCACCGCCGTAAACGATAAGGAACGTCACGCTCTTAGAGATTTGTCTCTCCTGAGCAGTAATCTTATTGATTGGCTTCTTGAAAATCAGAGAAGCTGTAAACTTGTGCAAGTCTTCCCCAGACTCAAACGCAGCGATTAGGTTCTTGTCTTGAGAGCAGTGAGCTAGTACCCTAACTTCTGCTGCACTGTAGTCTCCTGAGATGAATACCTTTCCCTTATCAGCACCCATAATACTACGCAAGTTAACGTGCATAGCTTGTGGGTCTTCATCTTCATCAGGTCTTGGAAGTGTGTGAAAAGATACACCCTTGTTGTACTTCCTGTTAACCATAGAGCCAGCCTTCTTTCCAGGCTCAAGCTTCTTAACGTTATAAGACGAGTTAGAAAGTCTTCCTGTCTTGGTTACTGAAAAGTTGTATTGGGAATAAATCCTGCCGTCCTGGTTATACTTAAGAGCCTTAGCCACGCCGTAAACATAATCATTCCTCTGCTTAACCCTCTTCTTCCACTCTAAGTAAGTGTCAATGAACTCAGCACCAAGAATTTCCTTAGGCGTAGACTTCGCTTTTGAATACACATCGTCCCTAATCCTTTTCAAATTCTCTTGGTTAATCTTAGGAAGCTGTGATGCAGCGTTCCACTCTTGAGGGGTTAGCCCAAAACCAGAATTACCTTTGTCGTCCTCTTCATCTGTAAACAGAATCTCAATAACCCCGTGAGGCTTGTACTCAACATTAGGTAAAGGGTTCTGCCTGTCTAAGATGCCGCGCAACCTATCAATCTCTTTTGTAAGCTGCTCCTCCAGAACCTTAACGTGGTCAGTGTTAGCCTTGATGCCACGTCGCTCCATATCTCCTACAATAAGGATGACTTCGCTGAGAACTTTATCATATGCCTCAGTAACGCCATCGGCTGTCATACCTAATCTAATCTTCTCCTCTAGGTGCAACGTGTAGTTGCAATCCATAGCGCAGCCCAAGGCCAGCTTCTCCATCGGGACATTGGCCCAATCAGTTTTGGAGGCATCTTCTCCTTTAATGTTTAACATATTACCAGTCTTTCAGTTGTTCAGGGAAGTATTCTTTCACTAGGCTCATTAAAGAGTGAGACCTGTTCTCATCTACCAGTGAGTGCATGAATTGAATGCAGTGTACATTTTGAAAAGGCTTTGACCCACGCTTCCTTAGAAACTTTTGGTCAAACTTAGAATTTGCATATATCTTCATTACATTTGGGTTCGCATGTAGTTCAGAGGACAGTTCATAAATCATATCAAGCTCTTCATCTGTGAACTTGGATTCGAAGTGGTGCATGGGTATGATGAACGCGCTGTCCTCTTCGTATGAACCTCCAATACAAGTAATGACATCCTTATTGAAGTCAAGTCCTGTAGTCTCAAGGTCCATACCAATCTTCTCAGCCAAGTTAGCCTTACGGAACTCTTCTCGTACAAGTTCCATAGTATCACACAGTACTACACCAGCCTCTTTGAACTTGTCAACCTTGAGGATGTTCCTGCTATAAGAGTTAGTTAAGTCCTCTACAAAAACATTCCTAACCATAGGCTCTAGGTAAACTGTCTCTGGCGCAAAGGTTGGGAACACTACAATCTGTTTGCCAGTTGTCTCACTCTCAATAATGAACTCACAGCCACGCCTATTAAGAAGGCCTCTCTGCTTGAGCACTACCTTCAAAGCAATATCCCCCATGAGGATTACCAAGTCTGGTTGGATTTCTTCCAACTCTTTCATGATAATCTCTCTGTGGAACTCAAACTCAGCCAACTCCAGGTCATCAAACTCTTTGTTGTAGTCTTTGATTGCTGGAATGAACTGGTAGTTGCACATAGGACTTTCCGCAATGATACCTTTCACTAAGTACTCAGCGTCTTCTTCCATGTCGGCAACGTGCCCACCGTTTTTAGTGAGGGAGGGGGTCACGAAGACAATCTTCTCCGTTCCAACATCCTCCTGATAGTTGTTGTAGGTCTTAGGGTCTTTTAACTTCCCCAAAGATTCTTCTAGTTTCTTGGACATTCCTAACTATTATGATAATATATGAGCACTAAAAAGAAAAAGCATTACATTGACAACAAGGAATTTGAAAAGACTATTTTCAATTACATTGAAGACAATGAGACATATGAAAAAGAGTTAGTGTCCATGTTGGAGTTGCTTATCAACAACATCCTGATGACGTTCAAATTCAATGTCGATTATGATGATGCTAGGCAAGAGTGCTTCGTGCTATGCCTAAAAGTCCTCAAGAACTTCACTAAGGAGAAAGGTTCAGCTTTCAACTACTTCACTACTGTAATCGTTAACAACTTAAGATTGATTTACACCAAGAACAAGAAGTATAATTTAAAGATTACGAAGTACAGGGAGTTGAAGGGAGATGTTTTCAATACTCCAGGGTCAACACCACAGAGCTAGCCTCTACATCCACTACTATAATAGACCCTTTGCCAATACTTTTGAAGTCTTCTTTGACGGCTTCCTTATGTATTTTCTTAGCGTGTCGGGTGGCCACTTCCAAAGAGCTAGATGTAACTAACTCAGCGTAGTAAATCCTACCCTTTCCTAAGGATTCCTCATAGTCATTCTTGTCAGCGACAACGAAACCTTTCGTCTTACCGACAAGAAGAAGTCCCATACCCTTTACGGAACCTTGTTTGTGGGAAACCATTATTCTTTTTCAAGCTCGGCAAGTGACTGTACCGCGCAGTTAAACACATCGCGGGAAGGGGGCGTGTTACTCATTTCGTAAAGTAATTGTAGAGAGAAGGGTACTCAACCACAACCCTCAAACCTTTACCTTCTGTAGTAAGTAGTGCTGGTGCAGATGTAATGTTAAACGTGCCAAATGCCTCAGGCGTATTCCAACTATCAATCTTGTACATTGGAACCTCTGGGTGATTGGTGGCCCATTGCTCGGCCAACTTCTCCATCTTACCACTCCACTTGCACCAAGGGGACACGTACAAAATAGAGAACACGTCATTATGCCTACGCTTCAACACTTCATTAATGTCAGCGTGGGTCTTTAGGTGTGTAATATTACTCATCGTCGTCAGACTTATTGACCCTGATAAAAGCTTCTTTCTGTTCTTCCTGGTCAAGGGCTGCTTGCTCAGCTTCTTTAGCCTCGCGCTCCTTGCCCATCTCTTCCATCTTCTCAAGCTCTTCCAAGCTAGACGCAATCTTTGAGATGTAAGTTGCCACGCCAGCCATCATAATGACTGCGGCAATCTCATCATCAGACTGAATGCCAGCACCTTTAAATACAGATGCGACTTTTTCAAATTGCTCGGTCTGTTCCTGAGTAAGTTTAATGTATAGTTTCATACGTCTATCTTTTTTGATTTTAACTTTAGAACCATGCATAGTGAAGTCGGCATCTTCTAAGGCCTCAAGCATACCCGTCTTCTCCACAATCTGTTCTTGGACTGGGTTTAGCTCCACCTCTTCCGACTTACTTTCTTCCTGAATATTCTGCATAGTATTTGCCTACGCCCCTATTATAGCATTATGGGCGATAATTTAGAAGATATTCTTACCACAGGTGAATTTGGTTTAAAGAAAAAGAAACGCAAGAACAGTAAAGCGAAAGGGAGTAGGTATGAGAACGCAGTAGCTAAGAAGCTGAACGAAAGGTTTGAGACCACAGACTTCCAACGTACTCCTGGGTCAGGAGCCTTCGCAACCACTCACAACCTGCCAGAACACCTCCAGATTGCAGGAGACCTCATCACACCTACCAACTTCAAGTTCGTTATCGAGTGCAAGGCTGGGTATGACCTCGACATTTATGACTACTTTCGCGGCTCCTCGACTATAATAAGTTTTATAAAACAAGGTGAAGAAGAAGTAAAGAACTCTAAGGATAAGAATTATCTTATTATATACAAGAAGGATTACAAACCTGAGCTAGTAATCACGGGGCGAAGCTACGGGATTACTCCTGAGCTATCGTTCAACGGAGAATACTTTATCTATACCCTCAAGGATTTTCTCCAACTTGAGAATGATGTCTTTCTTTCTTGACTCGGAGATAACTCCTTCATCGGAACCTGATAGAACTTTACCTACCGACTGGAACAACTTGTTGTAAGCTCTCCCATCGAAGATGGCAGCATCATCTTGTGGACGAATCAGGGTGGCATACATCGTTCTTGGCCTGCCGTCTTTACCAGTGTATTCCCATTTGATATTCCCACTGTCTAACAGCTTAGGTTCACACTTGTTAATCAAGAATGCAACCGCTTGATGCCTACCTGAGAACCCAACCTTACCCGCATGTGATTGGATAAGGGCTTCATCATGTGAGGTAAACATAGTAGACACAAGGTCGTTTACAGCCATACCTTTAAGCATAGACTTATCACGCCCAATAACTCTTCTGATTGCCCTGATTGCTTTAGCTGTAGTGTTTCCCTTATCCAGCTTGGTTGAAGCTGTTGATTTAATACTACTTATAATTTTCTGCGCATCCTCTGTTGAAATTCCAGAGTCAGGGTCGTAGAGCAAGTCTTCCATGTTCCTAATGATGCCATCAGGAGTGTGTCCTTTGGCAACAGTGTTCTGTGAGAAGATGGATGCTATTCCTGTAGAGAATGTGGACATCACCTTGGCAGCATCGGAAAGCTCCTTTGTCAGTTTTGACTTTTGACCCTTAGACATATCAACCATTAGTGGTGAATCCTTAACGAAGTCGTTGAACACTTGATGAGTTTCACCTATCTCGTCCAGCGTATCACTAGGAGAACTTCCTTTCAAGCTAGACATATAAGACTTAGCTGAAATGTTAACGTTAGTTCTACCAACTGATACCTGCCCATTGTCATTGAAGTAAGCTTTCAATGAGATTGGAAGAGACTTGTCAACCTGTAGATTGATTCCGTAAGTGTCTTGTAGGTGTGCGTTCAGCTTTGTGTAATCCTCAGGGCTAGAAAGCTCAACAGTGAAGTCTTCTCGTTTACCCATCTTGGTAACGTCCCTTACTCCGCCAACAGAAACAACCTTCACTCCTGCATCTGCAAGAACTGTGGAGATGATGTTAGCTTCCATCATTGACTGCCTGATAATCTCCTTGGCAGCTTCTCCGATATCAGTAATGCCAGCCCTCTCAATCATACTCTCTAAAGCAGATTCGGGTTCCTCACCGTTAACCAAACCTGCTCCAACAGGAACACCATTGGCCATCATGTCTGCGAACTCAGATATCTTTTGAACTGAGTCTACGAATTCTCCAATAGAATTAATGTCTTCGCCACCCTCATCAGAGAAAGGAAGACCTACTGCGTTGGAGATAAACCCTGCGATTACCCCTTCCTTGGCAGTGCTGACCATACGTGAGGCGTGAGACCCCTCTGTGTTCCTCAGTACTGGCCGAACTAGGGGTCGTTCCGTGCCATCAGACTTGCGGAGCATAACGCCTCTCAAAGCCTTCCCAAGGCCCTCTGTACCTGCCCCTATCGTTAGGCCTAGGTTGGGGTCTGTCCCTGTAGACAAGTGAATACTATCCAACATGTCGTATGTTTGTGGAAGATTTTTCCTTCCACCTGCCGAATCGTCCCTTCCGACGTATAACTTTCTATTACTCACTGCGAATGAATCCAGAACCTCAAGAGACTTTTTAGTTACCAAGGATTCATCAATATACCTAACGCCGTCATCTTCACGAATCATGGAAGTGATTTGTATAGCATCTTTGAATGCCGAATATAGTTCTTGCTGAGACTCTTCTGATACGGTTGGGTCATACCCTCCACGCATCTCCCTCTTGAATGAGAGCAATTCACCGACTCCGAATCCGGCAGGGTGGTCTGTGATTGTTCTGAATATACTACGAAGAGTTACACCTTCTACAAGGTCTTGTGTTCTACGTGATTCATCATAAATCTCATCCATATCCTCAGGGACCCAAGGGAACCAAGGGTTTTCAATGATATCCCCCCTCTCATTCGTCCATGTACCATCCTCATTTCTAGACAGTTTGAACGTTGACTCCCCCGCAAAAGGACTTTGCCCTTTTACATCTGCTGCCCCACCTGGAACCCCTTCTTCCTCTGCAATGTGGGATGCTAGCCATTCACGGAATGTAATATAGTTTACACCTTGGCCTAATTCTCCATCGACAGCTAGGCCTGTAGTCATAGGACCCTCTGGTGTCATCCAATGCACCTTGCCTACCTTAAGTTTCCCTGGAGGTGTGGGTGCTGCTGGCTCCCCTGCCTCTCCTGGTTTGACATCTAGCTGTGGCTGTACAACGTGTGGCACGAAATCTCCTGCCATCTGGTCTATACTGTTCACAACCTTTAGTCCACCAGGATTTGGTGGAAGGTTATTGTATAGCTGCTTCTTCAAGGCTGGGTCACTTTTCGTACCCTTTAGTACTTTGTTAAAGTTGGAGTTGTGGCCCTCCCCTACTTTTCCCTGCGCGTGAAGGGCATCAAACTTGCTACTTGCGGCCCTGAAAGCGTCGGCTTTCTGACCTACCTCTACTGGTTTGTGCGCCTCCTCAAGAGCGTATAACTGTAGGAGTTTCTTGTAATATTTGTTCGCCATAGGAAAAAGAAGTGCCCTTCTAAGTAGTTAGGCACTTCTTCATGTATTGATAAGCAAGTATTAAGTAATAACGTCGAATAACGTATCGAAAACATTATCCTCTACCCTGTACTGAGCGATGAAATCGTACTGTACAGCTACTTCAATAGTGTGGAACTCGTTTGTAGAGTAGTTATACTCTGCAAGCTTCCAAGATTTCGGCCATGCGCCATAGAGCTTTACTACAAGCTTAGGTTGCCTGTTGTGGTCAAGTTGGACAAGCTCAAGAGTTCTCTTAAACTGGTCCCCAGGAATCACAGGAGCCGAGTGCGTACCAAAGATTGGGTCATACGTTGTCCTCATCCAAGAGAATAGAAGCTTCGCAGCATCTCCTCTAATCATGTCGTCAAACGTTAGAATAGTTTCTTCAACGGAAACCTTACCTGGGTAGTAGAACTTATCGTTCACCCTATCCACTGTAATAGCTTCTGATGTGTACCCAAGTTGTCCTACAGACTTAACTGCCATGGCCAAGGTGTCAGATGCATCAGTAAGGTTGAAGTAATTATCAACTGTACCAAGGATACCTGCAATGCTTGGAATCCTCAAAATCCAACTGTATGCTCTGTACGAGTCATACTGGTGTGTGAGCCTATGGCCATCGGTAATCCCGATGTCTAGTGCCCTTCCTTGTTGGTTCAGGAATTCGTTTACGGTGTCATTTGTTGCCAAGTGTTATCTCCTATATTATTTAGGCAGCGATAGAAATACTACCAGTTTGGTTAGTCACGTCCAGTTCGAACACAACGATTTCCCCAGCTTTGACTGGAGTGATTTGAACCCTTACCCAAATCTCGCCCCTTTCTTGACGAGCAGTAGTGTTCACTGTTGCATCAGAAACAACCGAGAAGGATTTGATTCCTCTGTTATCTTTGATGTCTTGCAGATAAGGCGTAACCGCCCCAACTATTTGACTCCATGTGATAGGGTCACTTGGTTCGAATGAGTATTGGCGAGTGCTTGCAAGGATATCTTTCCTGATTTGAATCAGCATATCCATCACGTTCTCTCGGTCCAATGAGGTCTCTTCCCTCTGCGAAGTGCGCTGCCCCCACATCACGATTCCCTCTTGTGGGAATTTGACAATTGGGTTAATGGCGTTTCCGCCACCGTACATCAAGTCACGTCCACCTTGTAGAACAACAGCTTCAACTTCTGACCTTCCGGTAAGTTTTCCTCGTACCAATCCAGCAGCAGCATCCCAAGGTTTGTTGGTAGACACTAGAAGTTTAATCTTATCAATGGCTGGGTCGAACCAATCATTAGCTCCTGCGAACACATCAAATTGTTGTGTCCAAGGCCATTGAATGGATGTGTACTTATCATTGATTTCAATAGTTCGACCGTCACCAAGACCGTTGTGCCAGTTAACCGCACGTTGCTCCGAAGGCAACCCTTCTGGAGGGCTGGTAATGTATCGGAACCTTTCTTCACCTGCTGCAAGGGCAATCGCAGCATCCTGTACTGATTGTACATGGATACCAAAGAGTCCCAAGAAGGAGATGTTTACTGACTCATCTAGGAAAGACTGCATACCTGTTCGGGATGCTTTGCTTCCAATCAATGCTGTAGTAATGTCCGCATCAGTAAGGCTTCCACCCTCATCAGCAACGTCACCATTGACACCGTTTGCGAATTGCAGTTCAGCGTCAATAAGTTTTTGGAAAATCACAGTTGCTGTTCCCGCTGCAAAAGTACCATCCTCTTCAACATCAACACCAGCAACAGTTCCTCCATAAGTAGCTGGCGCGTCCTTAGTAACTGCTCCAACGTACCTAGATTCTGCTCCACCAACGTAACCATGCTTTGCAACGTAGAACCGAGAGGTAGGTGAGTCTGTGCCTTCTTTAATGTTCAGATTGTCTAGAATCCAGTTCGTTGAGTTATCAGCAGTGTTTACAAAGTCAACTAGATAACTTTCTTCAATTGCACCGTCCATAGCGAAGGAAACAACTGAATCCTTTCCTTGTCGGGAAGCTACGCTTGCTAGCAAGCCGTAAGTCTTGAGACCATTAACGGTGCTGCTTGTAGCGTAGTTGTACCCAGCGCCAGGGTAAAGAGATTCAAGTGCAATCGCTCCACCTGCTGCGCTAGTCTTAGCCAAAGTATTTCCAAGAGCAGTCACTGCGCTACCTTGGTATGCAGTATATGAACCAGAACCAGCAAGCCAAGCCTCAATGCCTGTCATGCTTGTGTAATGGACCCCTGGGGTTGCGAATAGTTTATGAGCGGTATTAACTGGCCACGTACCTGCTTCTACTGAGATGGCTGATTGTGCTGGCTGAGAAATAACCCCATCTGGGCCTTCAAGTGGAGCGCCTCCACCACCTGCTGCTCGACCTGTATCCCCAAGAGCGGAGAAAGAAGCCCCTGCTGTATCCATTAGATATGCAGTTACAGAAAGTGTTGCGCTAGCACCAGCAAAGTTGCCAACGAAGTATCCCAGCGACGAAGACTCCATATGGAACGATAGGTCTGCGGTATCAGGCATGTACGCAGCCATTGTATCGTTGATGTCCTGAATGACATCAGTACCAGAAGGGACACCTACAACATAGCTTTCCCCATTTGCAGCAACTCCAGCACCATCTACAACATCAATGAAGAACGCATAGCCGTAACCTTGTTCAAGACCTGACACAGCTACGTGTGGTTGAGTACCAATTTTAATGTTGCCAACCGATGTCAGCTTAGAAGGTGCAGCGGCTCTTGTGTACCATACACTATTAGTCTTTGACAGAATATCGTATGCGCCAAGAAGACCTTGACCTCCTGATGAGCGGTTAGGTGCTCCGAATGTTTTTACCAACGATTCTTGGTTTGTAAGCAGCGTAGGGGTATCAACTGGCCCCATTGAAGCAAACCCCACAACACCTACTGCTGTAGAGTTGAGTGCTGTAATGTAATTACTGAAATCGTTAAGTAGAACGTAGTTGCCTGGGCTTGAAAAAAGTGCCATAGTTATTTCTGTATCTCTTTGAAGTCGATTAGTTTCCTTCTCTTCATTTCAGCCATGCTGGAAGAGATGGTGTACGGTTTTGGGACAGTAGCAACCTCTCGACCTTTTAGCCAAAGATGCTTCCAAGCGCCATTGCTAAAAACAATCACCTGCTTTCCTGTGTAAGTCAGGTTCGCAATCTCCAATACAGAAGTACGAACCATTCGTTGGGCGGGTTTCTTGTTCCGTTGTGCCACGCATGGATTCCTCTGTAGTATTTATCACATATAAATGGGGCGACTAGGAAATAATCTCATCTGTAACGAGAGACCTAATTTTCCCTGTGCTAGTCATTAAGTACTTCTTGGTAGGCAGATAGGCTTCCATCGCAATGATACATGACTTTTGCAGTACTCTATTCTCCTTATCCCCTGCCACAGCGATAGATTGGTCTGCCCAGTCTACGATATATCCCATGGTAGAGTTGCCGTGCTTGGTTTTAATCGTACCGTGAGGGTGGAACATCAATTCTACCTGCTCCATCATCTGATTAATGTTTTCAATGTACCTATCGTAAATGCTCACCCTGTACTGTAAGGTGACAGCTTTTGGGGCTAGAGATACGATTCTCTGTGCCCTACGCTTCTCAGGGTCGTACAGTTTTTCAACCACAATATTAAAGTCAGGTCTACGACGTGCCATATCCAACTCCATGTCAATCACAGATATTGAAACGATTGGCAACCTCAGGTTACGCTCCTTCTTAAGCTTAGCAATGGCTCTTTCAACAGTTCCGTGCATCACTTCAATGTCATCGTGAACCTTATCATCTGCCCCCATTACTTCCAAGCCTCTCATCATTTCCATCAAGGCAGATGTGTATTCTCTTTGAAAATCAATGGTATCATGATTAGCCTTCTCATGCTTCTCAATAAGGTTCCTCACATACACATTAAGGTAAGCGTTTGCGTGAAGGTTAGGGTCTACCGCATCCATAGAGGAAGGGTTGCCCACTGAGTTATTGATGTAGTTTGCCATTATTTCTCTATTCTCCAACCATAATGTGACTTTCTTGCGCCCGTTATAACATTTGATATATTCTTACCAAGGCCGTACTTATTCTGCAAGTAATATTGTGTACAGAAATGAACCCTTCCATCCTTGTGAATGAAGTGGTGCATTTTGTCGCTATAGAAATGGTTGTCAGCACCCGTATTTATACTTACGCCGTACATTGGGTTTTTGCGGCCACTTTGCGCCTTTGACATTTTCTTTTTAGATTCCTCTGAATGTGTCCTTCCCCGCATTGGGGATGTTGCGTACCTAGAAAGGTTCATACACAGAGGTTCCCCATAATCTTCGTCTAGAAATTCTTGCTCTATTTCTAAAATGTTCTCACAAGAATACACCACTAAGTCCATAGAAAAATCAAGGTACTTATCATACGCCCTTTGCATGTGAATATTGGGATGCCTTCCGTTTTTAAGTTGCCAAAAATGTTCTCTTTTCCTTGACTCAAATCTAGAGGAACTCCCCCAATACCACTTAGGTCCAATCTCTATTCGATATATGCCTGAATCCATATATGTATATCCCTTAAAACAGCGTCCAGGTCGGAGGCTCTTCAATCTCGTTGAGAAGGTCTTCAACCAACATTGTCATCTCGGCAGAAGACTGCGCAATCAATGCATCCCCATTAAGCTGTGCTCCACCATCTGGAGAGGGTAGAACTTTATACTTACCTCGTTCTTGCCCTAGAACCCCTTTAGCGATGGCCAGAGAATACTTTTGAAGCCACGACAGGTAGTAGTGATGTAAAGTCTCAGCGTTGAGACATTTATATTCTACTGCAACCTCTTCTATATCACCCTCTCTAGGGGTTGGTGAAATGTACAGATACTCTCCGTTCAATACTTGGAACGAGCCGTCACGCCCAAGAATCTTTCTAATCTGCTCCAAGTTCATCTGCATGATTAGGAAGTCACTTGCCTGAAAGTCATCGAACAGGAAGTTCTGGTTGAAGTAGTTTAGGAAGAAGTCGAACTCAAGCGTACCACTTTGCTGAGCAACAGAGAGCAATGTCTTCTTGTATGCAGCATATCGGAAGTTGTTCAGAACGAACTTGGGAAGCTTGTACATGCTGATATTGGGTTCCGTGATGAAGGTCATCATCTGGGTAGTCCAATCGGGGGCATGATAATCCATTTTGGATATCGCCTCATCCACACATGTTCCCATTTGGAAGTCAGTTAGCTCTACCCTTACGATAGGGTATCCTAACCTTGCTTTGATGAAATCAAAGATACTTTGGTAGAAATCATTGAAGGCAGCTTCATCGCCAAACCTTCTCCTGTTAAGGCTGTCGTAGTCAATACCACCACTTACCTCAGTCGCACTTGCGAACATCTCAGGGTTAGTTCCTTGGGTGGACCCATGTGTGAATCCAAACGAAGTCTTAGGTACTGTCCAGTTTGCCATCTCATTGTATATAGCGAAAGACCCATGACACAATTAAGCATCATGGGTCTTGTTATTTAGCTTACGCTAATCCTTAGGCGCGTTCAGCTTTACCGAATGGCTGGATTAGGTAGTTAGAGTTAGCACCGATGATTCGGATAACCCTGTAGAATCGTGATTCAGGAGACACAGCAACCTTACCGTAACGGGTAATCAAACCTTTCCTTGGTTGGAAGGTTTCAGGGTCTGTGATTGTAGGCAACATTTGTAGTGGTACATATGGTGCGTAGATAAATCCTGAGTCCATTGCGCTAGAGCCTTTGTATCCCATCAGAATTTCATCTTCTGGATATAGAGGGTCTACGTATACGTCAAACTGTCCCATCCACTTGCCTTTGTAGGTAATGTTGTTACCTAGCTGGCCAGCAGCTTCCTTAGGAGCACCACCTTCAAGCTTAGCGGCAGACCACAGCATAGCTGCGATGAATGGAGAAGTAACCATGAAGTTACCTGCACCACGCCATGTAGTCTTGTAGATGTCCTGAGAGGCGAATTGAATCACAGCAATCAGGTTAGCGTACACTTCGCCCAAGTGTCGAGGAGCAAGTCCAAGCGCACTAGTTGAGAAGTCTACCAGGAATACGTTCTCGTCAGTACGGGCAGGGTTTGTACCCAACCTAGTAGCAGACGAATCGTTAGCATCCAATTGGTAGCTGTACGAGCCAGGAACATTTCCAAATCCGTCAGATGCGAAGTTGTTAGAGTTACCTAGGTCCATTGCTGCACGGTTAAATCCACCGCTATCGTGACGGTCGTAAGCGATGTTACGGACATCCTCGATAAGTTCACGGTCGATTTCAAGACGTACTTCGTTACCAAGCAAGCCAGTCAGTTCTTTCTCTAGAGAGATGTTGTGATAAGCCTTAAGGTCTTGAGCAGCTTCGATTGTCCATAGAGCACGGAACTTTCTTGTTCGTGCCAAGACAGCTTGTTGTTCGATGTGGAAGTTGATTTCCGGGATACCAGTACCTGCCAGGATTTCACCAGCAGATGTACTCCAAGGAGCATTGTATCCAGCAGCAGTACCCGAAGGCCATGCAGCAATCGAACCACCAACAGTAGCTGAGCCATCAATGAAGTCGGAGCCAGAAGCTACGCTTGAAAGAGACTTAGCACCTGCACCAGCAGTATCAGTAGAAACATCCAGTGCTCCAACGTTACCGTTTCCTACGGCAACTTTGTTAGCGTAGGTCAGGTTGTACTTGCTGTATACGGTTTCAACATCACTACCGTATTGACGGTCGTGACCCAAGTAGAATACTTGAGAAACTGGGGCGCTCATTGGTTGAACACCGCAAATCTTGTTTGCAATCAGTTCAGGGAAAATCCTGCGAATTAGAGGAAATGCGAATTTCTGGAATGTGCCAAGTTGACCAACATTCGTGCTCTCAGAAAGCATTTGACCTGTCTCCTTCACTTGCTCGTTAACAATCATTGCTGCTTGGTTTTCCAAGAGTACAGCAGTTGTTTCACGAATAGAAGGGTCATCAATATCTTTCAGGATTTTGCCCCATTTCTCTACTAAAAGGTCGTTAGTTGTTTTAGTCATGTTAAATTACTTATTAGCCGTTAAGAGAATCACTGAGAGCGATTACTTCCTCGGTTAGGTGTGGATTGAAAGTGTCGTCCAAAGCATCTGCTCCATCCAACTCCCCATCCGAATTCTCGTTGATAATGTGTGCCTTGTCTGACAGTTCCATATCCCCAAAAGATTCCTCTAGCTCCTCATTCTGTTCCTTGAGGCCAGAGATAATTTCGACAGACTCACTCAGTTGAGTTTCAAGGTCTGCCTTTTCATTGTAAGAATTATCTAGAAGCTCGTTGCTTTTCGCAACTGACTCTTCAAGTTTTGAAATCTTTTCTTCGAAGTCTTCACGAAGAGATTTGATTTCTTCGTTGTCCGATACCGTTGCAACAATGTTTTTAATCTTGTTGAATGCATCTGCATCCTTAGCTTCGTTGACCTCTTGCGCAAGTTCTTCCCGCGCAACTTCTTTAAGGTCAGTCAGTTTGGTAGAAAGGAAAGAAGCTACTTTCGATTCTAACAACCTTTGGTTAGCAGTCACTTCGTCGTTAATCACTTCCTCTACAATGCTACAAATCTCCTCGATACCTGTCTGTGACAAGCCTTCGGGAAGGAGTTTGACGATTTGTTCAAGTTGCTTTCTCATAAGTCTTTCTACAATATTTATTAATGTCCCACTAAAGGGCTTTCTATTTTTTAATTCCTTCTAGAGCTTCACGTAAGAACTGGATGTACAGCATCTCTTCGTGGTACTTGCTGTACTTATTCCCGTACTCTACGCTCTCTAAAATACATGCGCCTTCCATCAATGTAGGGTTGGCTCCGACGCACGAAGGGTCGGCTACGATATCCCAGCACATGATTGTGAGGTTCTCGCCAACTCTAAACTTCCCTTCTTCAATCGGAATCAACGAACCTGTGGCTCTGGAAGACATTCCGATACGAACACCATCACGTACTAAGTCTTGAGCGACCTTTCCAGCAGGAGTGTTTAGCAATTCGACATTGCCCATAACCTTGTTACCTTCCATGTATAACTCTGTAATGAGACATGCGGCATTCTTAAGGTTGACTGTAGGTGAGGAGGGATGGTCAAGCTCCCCGACGAACTTTCTCTCTTGGATAAGGTTTTGCAGCCTACCAACTTCTCTCTCTAGGATATCCTTAGAGTACTTTCGGTTGTTCCTATTGAAGACTTCTGCTTCTGCAAGAAGACCTGTCAACACCATGTTGCCCGACTTAGAAGACTCTTCCAAGACAGACAAACCGCCAAATGAACATACATCGGTTATTAACATTATCCTACTCTTTTAAGGAACTCCTCAATGCGTCCCTTTGAAATGGCCTTTTTCTTTTTCTTCTTAGGAGCGGCCTTCTTCTTTTTAGGCTCCATACTTTGTGCTGTACCAACTCCGATAGCACCACATGCAGTCATCTCTTGGAGATTCCTTAAGGTCTTGAGACCTTCTTCAAGCACCTTGATTGCAGCGTCAATGATTGGAGCAGCGTCAGCGGTATCATCGCTGGCCTTGCTTTCATTAAGCACTACTGGGTCTGGGGTGAAATGCTCATCACCTGTGGCATGAGCAATAAGCTTGTCACGGTCAGCGGAGGAAATCTCAGGAAGAGCGTCCTCTTGTATCGGCGTAAGGTTAGAAGTGTTATCCCCGACTGGCGGTATTGCTACCGTAGGCGGGGAGTTTTTCATAATCTCCAGAGCAATGTCGCCTAGAGTTTGTTCTCCTTCCATGGATTACTCCTCCGACAAGTATGCGATAAACTCTGCGTCCTCTTCCGAGTCTACGATTTCGTACCCATCTTCACACTCTACAAGGTATGCGTAGGATGTAGCGTCTTCTTCGTTCTCTACAATGTTGTACGTGGTCTCGTTAACAGTTAGAGTTAAGTCTTCGTCAGACTCTGCATCCACTTCTTCTGCTTCCTCTTGCAGAACAGCCATTACCATTGCCTCACCTTCTACCTCAAAAACATCCTCAGTAACAACGTAAGTATCCTCGTCCAACTTGACCTCTACGATAGGGTCAATGCTGTCTTGGATGCTTTCAAATACGTTATCCTCAAGGTTGCTAATAGGGATATAGATGTCGCCATCATACTCTACAAACTCCTCAGAGAGTTGGAATACATTGTCGCCAATAGCGCATACGAGAACATTTGCGTCAGAAGTTTCATCGCTGAAATCAATTCCTGCATGTTCCATTAGCATACGGGCAGTATCTTTAGGAACGCCCCCTTCTTTTCTATTTAGATAATCCATTTTCTTTAGATTTGTTTGAATCCCTATCTTCAAGATGAAGGGCTTCCTCTATCATATTTAGTCGCTCATAGTTTTCTACTGCCCATTTTTTAGGAGCACTATTTCCTGACAATGAACGAATAAGCTTTCCTGCCTTCTTCCTACCACCTCTAAACAATAGGATAGTGATAATTGTTGCCACGATAGCACCATAAATCAAAGTCTCCCCTAGCTCTCTCAACTCATAAAGAAGCCTCGCAAGGCCTCCTTCTGGCGGTGGAGCAATTTGCGTATGCTCTTCTAAGGAATCCATATACGCCTCTGTCGAGAACGCGACTACGGCAGTGGAGGCCCCAATAACAACTGGCGTAAGTCCAAGCCCTGCGCCTAGCATAGCTGTACCGCCAGCAGCGGCTCCAACAATTAGAGCGGCGCAGCTAGTGAACATGAACATTACAAATGCTATAAACGTGTGCCTAAACTTCACACAGTATTTAGACCTTTCGAATATATCCGTACACATCAATACCCCAGCGGCCACCTGCCGAGGAGTTTAGACCTGATGCCACAAACGTCATAGACGTAGGACCTTCACCTGCCTCTTTGATGTAAGGAATGGTTGTACTGGCTACGTCCACATAATTATTAGGTCTGCCGTCATACAAATCGTTCCTGACTCTGCCAATAGTTAAATACATAGATTGCCCATCATTATCAGTGTATCTCAAAGTTGACTCAGAAGTTTGGTCCCCTCCACCGATACGGTATTTGGCCCTGACTAGAAGAGCCACAATGTCGTCACCCTCAGGAGCTACCGTGGCAGTTGGAATAACTGTATGTGTGCCGTTGCTTTGGTTAGGCATCAAAGTGACATCTGAATTAAACAAAACAAGTTCTTGTGTTCCGAGGCTCTCAAGTCTATCCTCTAGAGAGACCAACCTCCCTTCGTGGTTTCCTGGGGAGTCTGAGCCAACACCTTTAACAATGTCATCTCTTAATGTTCTGTAATCAGGGTCTCTTCTTGTCATAACCCTGTTGGTAAATGATGGTCTGAATGCTGCGACCATCCCCTGTCTTTCGTCTAAAGTAAGCTCTGCTGTCCTAAAGAAAGGCCTAATATCTACGACGTTACTGCTAGGAATAAAGGAGCCTTCTAAATGCCCAAAAGGTGTAAGGACATAGCATAAAGGCAAGCAGAAAGTTCCTCGTTCAGTTAACTGTCCATCAGCCCAATCTGACAGTGCATCTGCTGTTGGGATATCCGACCACTGTTCTCCAAACAATGGAGTGCGTACACAGTCATCAGGCCTGAACGTAAAGTTCTTTAAGTCTTCTACCAAAGGAGTTGTTGTGTACTTGTGACCTTCAAATCCTCCGTTTGCTCCACCCTTCTTCTCATCAATAACATTGCCAAGATTAATCTCAGTCGTCTTTTGCAGAGAGGTCCTTCCTTCAAGCTCTGCGTCATCGGCAAACCTACTCCCTTCTTTCCTATTGAGGTTTACAGTTTCAGGACTTTCCATAAACCAACCGCCCTGCATAACTCCTAGCTTAGGCTTTAAGTTGTCCTGGTCTTCTGCTGGGTACGCTTCAATAAAAACAATATCCATTCGATATGCTGGAGCCGAGTTGCTTCCCTCTACAACATCTGGATAGTCATCAGTTGTGAATGCTGGGATTACTACACTGGGATTTGCACCATTAGTTTCAAGCAAGCGAACAAGAGCGGTTCTACCCATGCCCCAACCTTTAACCCCATCAATGCCATACGAGCTATCCTCTGGCTGTGCCTTGACAATCTTGTCATTCTCGGCCAGCATCCCAGGTGCTCTCCTTTCCTGCAACCCGTCAGCCCTATCAGGAGCACTGTTCACCCGCGCAATAAAGCTTCCAGGGTTCGCAAAGATATACCCAGGCGCAGACTCATCTACGTAAGGCTTAAGGTCTCCGAAAGTTGAGCGTCCTGTTAACTGTCCAATCTCAGCACGAAGTTGGTCAACTTGTACTTGCAAGATTTCATCATTCGAAAGCAAATCTTTCAAAGGAAGGTTATCAACCTCGGACGTGTAAGGGTCATTCGGTTGATAGAATCTGATGTTTCTCTTAATAGTGTTAGCCATTATAGTAATTTATTTAGGTCAAACAAGTTGAGAGAACGAACTCCCACGCCGAAGGTATCTGTATCCGTCGCACCATCTCGGCCTTCTCCACCAGCACCATTTGTTGAACGGTAGATTGACACACCATTAACCTTCTTGAAGGATAGGTGTTTGGCATTGTTGAACAAGTTAGAGGCAGAGTCATCAAGGAAGTTTCTCATATACCCTAATGAATCCATATGCAATGGTGACGGTAAAACAGACGGGGTAGACGACACTAGTACACTACCACTGGTAGCCATGTCCCTAGTGTATATTGACGTTTGCGATGGAGGGAGAAGAGCGGGTGTTCCAATTCCTGGTGAAGGAATACCCCAACCATGAATGTCTTCGTATCCACTCAAGGATTTACCTGTAATCTCCAAGCCCCCTTCTAGTCCAATAACTCTTCGTGGGTCTGAGCCTGGGACTGCCGAAGCATCCATAGTAATGTTCATAAACCCTTGCGAGTTGATTTGGTCAATAGGATAGCCTCCTGTATCTCTACCGATAGTTACAATGCCCAGACCTGCTTGGTCGGCACTAGCTGCATACATGGTTTTAAGGTCGCCCCTGTGACCAAACATAAGTCTAAACACTCCATAGTTTCGGAAAGCGTTATCGCCGTTGTAGGTTGTAGCTGCTCCATACTTTCCAAAGTAGTCAAGTGCAACACCGTTAGGCCACTTGCCCAAAGGTCCATGAAAACTGCTGGCATCACTAATGCCGCTTGGGTTTCCTTCATTAAGTCTAACGTTGGCCGCATGAATTCTAGAGTCGTCAGCAATGTTGAAAATCTGAACCCTAGTACCCATTGAGCTTGGGTCATAATATCCAGAGCAAGGGTCAACGTATCCCTCATAAGCATAGCTATCGAATGCAGATACAGAACTAAAGATTGTGGTGTACCCTTCCGAGCCACCTGAATCAAACAAAGGCTCTCCTGTGTATGGGTCTGTCCCTTGAGGAATGTTCGCAATAGTAGTATAGCCTTTATCAGAAGCTGTAACAGTTGGACCCCATTCAATGTTTCCCGAACCTTCAATTCCAAGGCCGTCAACGTTTGAAATCACTCCAGATACAGAGGATGCTGGCATTGAGAAGTTAAAGTTAACAGCATCAATGTCTACATAGCTTCCCTGCACAGCCCTTACAGCCATACCGCCACCACACATAGGTCCTTCCGAACCTGATGCTATAAGTCTGGTGGTCGCTGTAAACGCATCGGAACCAACTGCCTCATGGAAACCTTCCCCAATAATGTCAGTAGTGAAAGGGTTAGGGTAGAACTGCACATATGCGTACTGTTGTACACCGCTCCAAGCGTCACTTAGGTCAGTGTCGGCCCACGCCCCGCTATTGAATTTCAAATCAACTGTGTCTGCTTTGGTTTCAGCGTCGCCACCAATGTTTCGCATATTCAAACCCGAACTCTTATTAACAACAATGCAAGACCTAGTGGAGTGTATCTCAATCTTGGTCTGGTTCCCGGTAGCACTCAATTCGTACTTCTCAGATTCTGGGACAGTTCCTCCATCTGCTGTAGGAGTTTGAAGAGTTGCAACAGAGTTATCCTCTGCCATTACAGCAATACCAAACCTACTAATCTTTGTAGGCCCTGTGATTTCAATCTCTGAGTTCTTCTCCGCGCAGAATGCAGCGGTCTGGAAGGAGTCATTGATTCCCGCCAAAGTAAAGTTACCGCCACTGTCAGGAACGAGCGAAGCAATTAAACTTGCGACGGCGGAGCCACGCATAGATGCCTTAGAGTTTCCGAGTACGTGAACGCACTTACCTCTAACAGGTGCGTCTGCATCTGCCTTAAAGCTTGCGTTGATAATCTCAATAGTTGAGTTGTCCGATACAATAATTCCAGGCTCATCGTGTAGCACCCCTGTCTTTGAACCATGATTAGACATAGCACCTTTGAAGTTTGCACCACCATTGTTGCCCGTCCACCTGCCAAGATAAGAAGGCAAAGACCTTAGGCCTGTATAGTGGGGCCTTACAATAGAGTTATGGGAAGCCCTTAGATTGACACCATTGTTGGAAACGTGATACGCACCTTTGTTCTTGTCCCACGTCGTATCGCCGTCAAGCCTGTCGGCAGATGCAAGTTCGTCTACACGGTATGCGTATTCGAATAAGGAGTTGACCATGCAAATACCATCCAGTTGATTATCATCAACCGTAAGCTGTGGAAGATTCATCGTAGAATCTTTTAGGCTAACACCTGTAAGGTTGTTATATGAATCTAGCCTACCCAAGAAGGACATGTCAGAGCCTTTCAACCTAAACCCATCTTTAGTATTTTGATAAGCTTGAAGGACCGAGGTTGTGAGGTCAGTGCCCCCAGCATTACCTTTACCAGAAGTGACACGAACACCACCTGTGACCTTAGAGTTATCCAAAATCATACCAACTTCATTACGGCTAAGAGCCATCGTGAACCTGTTAAAGTCTGCATCTGAATCTGTGCCAAGAGCAGTGTTGGTAAAAACAAGCGTTGAGTTTACTGCGTGAACACCTGCACTATCTGTAGTAAGTGCTCTTGTCTTATCAGAATCCCTTTCATAGTTACGGTATCCGATTAAACTTCCGAGAATACACAACTCAGAGTTACGACACATAATTCCAGCTAGTCTCGCACGAATGGCTGCGGTGTGCTCCAGTATAATCTCGGAAGAATTAATGTTCATTCCGTAGTTCTCATTGTAAACGAGAGGAGAAGCTGTATTGTCTGCACCACTTGCAGTATCAACACAAACCCCTGTAAGCTTAATGCTTCCATGGCAATCCCTAATGTTTACGGCTTGGAAATAGTTTCCATACAAATTCATTGCCGCGCCATCGGACACAGCAAGGACATCCCTTGAAGTTTCTAAGCTTTGACCTTGGCCATTTGTACCAATAGCCTCTAGGTCATAGGAGCCAATAGTTTCGTCAACAGCAGATACGTAAGGAGTACCACTCAGTACGTCACTGGAACCTACTGCACCTTCAATACTAATCTCTTCATAGAAATGCAGCCTCCCGCATTCATCTTCGGTGTCAATGTTCTTAGTTACGAACATACGCCCACCGCCGCCAACTAACTGAGAGTTGTCGAAAATAGAAGCCCCTGTCCTTGTTGAGGATGCCCCTTCAATATAGTCCCTAGCAGTAGTTGTAGTAATCCTGTATGGAGCGTCCTGTGTGGCACTTGCTGGGGAGATAGCTCTGGATGCAACAGCGGTAACTGTACAGTCTGCATCATAAGTGTGTAGCTTGTTGTCAATATGAAGCTGCCCTTCCCCTACCGTTGTGATTCCAAATAGGTCAAGAGTGCCCAAGTTTCCGAAGTCACAAATTTCAATGTACAACGGGAACGTTAGTCGCTGGGGAATCCTATTAACAATATCATCGAAGTTATCATACACACCGATGCTGTGGTCGGCTGTAGCTGATAGCGTCATCGTTACTTCTTTCCCTTGAACGCCGGGGAACCCGTGGAACTGGTGCAGCAGGTCGGTTCTCCTAAGAAGCCTGTCAATAGGAATGTTGTCCTGTTCATAGTTGTAGAATGAACTGGCATCATATAGGTAACTCTCCGCGTAAGGGAGAGAAAGTACATCTGTTCCAGATGTTAGATTAAAGTCGTTAATGTTACCCATGCTTAAAAGTCAATTGTCCATCTAATGTCTAGTGAGAACTCGTCTGTCTTAGCTAAGTCAGAGAAAGTTCGATACGCGCACAAGTACGCGGTTGCCGTTGGTGTGGTTTGAGAAGGGTTCTTACTGAACAAACCAATCTCATTTAGAGTCAGACCATTGCCTACGTTCCTATCTACAAGAAGTCTCCATCTAACTTTTGTCTCTGCAACCTTGTCAACAAAAGATGCTGGAATCTCTCCGAAGGCTTCCGATGCGTACAGAGTTCCGCTTGCCATAAGGTCTTGGGTTACTACAGTAAGTGAGCCAGTTCCGTACTCTGAGGAATCTAAAGCGTTACCCAGCCTACCATTTGAACTAACCTGCAAAGAGTCAGAGCCATCAGTACCTAGTTGGAACCTGGAGATTTGGAATTCTGTGATAGGGTCGTCTAGGTCTGCTGCAAATGCTTCTGCCAAAGTGACACCCATACCGCTACACACGACGTTATTGTCTGAATAGAAAAGAGTGCGTCCTCCATCTGGGTACACCTTGTAAATCTCAAGATGCCCTTTAGGGCTGATATAGTTTTCGTCGAACTTCATTAGAAATCAATTACCCAAGTTACGGTAATAAAGTCTGAGCTTGGGTCAATCTGCAAACCTCCTGGGAAGAATACCTTCTTTGAGAACAGTCTGAACTCAGGTTCCTTCTCCACCAGTACGCTAGAATTATATAGACTAGTGGCGTAGAAATCTCCATCCCACCCAATATACAAAGGTTCAATACTGTTTGGAGATAAGTATTTCGTGGAGAAGGCATTAAGTTGTTGTTGGTCAGAGAAGTCAAAGGACTTGACAGTGACCGAAGAGGTGTCGTTTGTCAGCACCGCACTCCCCACAAGAACCTTAGGGTTCTGTATATCAATTGGGTCAGAGGACTTACGTAACAAGATTCCTATCTTGTTGTGTCCATCTGCCGAGGCCGTGAACGATACCGTTTCACGATGCCACACACCGTCGCTAGTAAGATTAACATCGGAGAAGTTATCGCTCTTGAGTTTAATATTGTCTCCTATAGATTTGTACTCAAGAACCAGAGTGTATGTGTCGCCTGACACACACCACCCATTAGGATTAACTCGACCTCTAGGTGAGCCAGCCCCTGTGTGGAAAAGTGAAAGTTCATCATTGGCTGTTGCCTGAGCTACCAGTACAGCGCCGTTTAAGTATTCAGGACCTGCGCCTGCGTCATTTCGCGTAGATGATGCGCCTCCCCCTCCAACCGTAGCTAGTGCGGTTGGGCTTCCTGATGCCAAAAACGGAGGGCCACCAAGACCTTCGTGGGAGCCAAACTTAATTGAAGTCTTTGTATAGTCAATTGTCCAAAGACCTAAAGCCCCAAGTCCTCCGTAATACGTGTTCAGCATTTCCCATTCATCCCTTGTCAGAGTGATGGAATAAGCTACCTGCTTAGTAGATGACACTGGAGAAACAGCAGAAACTACCATACCCGCGCTGGAGTCTAGCAATACCTGAGAAGCTCTCTCTTCAACCTTCTGCTCTAAAATGAACCCGTTAGGAGTAATAACCCCGTACTCATTTAGGTTTCCGTAGGACTGGGAAAACGAACCTGCCGAGAAGATTGTCGTACCGCTAGTCTCAGGATAGCAACCGTCATCAACACCTTCTTCGTAGTTGGCAATCCCTTCAACACCTCTTCCCGCGAACTCCATCTTATTGAGGAAGTGCCCAAGTTCCCCAGGCCCATCAGTGACAGGCTGGACAGTTGTATCATTAGGGTTTGGGAAATCAGGGAAGACCGAGGATGCGTCAACAGGGTCTACAAGACTGTAGTACCTAAAATCTGTCAAGGCTGATTGTGCCCCAGCACCAAGCCACGACAACCTAAAGAAGGTTGTAATCATATCACCAGGACGAGATTCCTTTACAGTTGATATTGGCGCTGAGATGTAGTTCTCATACTTGTCAGCGTTTGCTCCTGCGTAAGGGAAAACTGTAATGTCCTCCAGCCCATCAATATGTGTTGAGGCTACAACACCATTATGGTATCTCTTCCACCTCAGGTCAGTGAAGTCCCACACAAGTTCCGTCCCATCTTCCTTCTTGTAAAGAATACCATACTTCAAAGTCATAGTAGTTCCTGGGCTTTCAACGTGGTCAATACTTACTTTGAATTGGTCAGACAGGAATCCAACGCTAGATGCCATTACTGTATGAGCAATGATTGCGTTTCTTGGGTTAGCACTATCTTTTACAAATCTAATTGCGTCATGTCCATAAATCAAGTCTTGCTCAATGCGGGGATATGTTCCATCATTCTCAGACTGTGGCTGCACATGCCAACCACCTTCAATGAATGGAATAGTTCCCCATTTGTACTCGGAAGTCTTTAGGTCAAGGTTTCTAATATCTTCTACGCCATGATATTGATTCAGGCAGTAATCAGATAGACCAACAGATTTAACATGAACACCTTGCCCTGACAGAGGGAAGATGAATACATCAAATGTACTCTCAAGGTTTGCTCCTAGGTCAACCGTTCCAATGTAGTTATCATTTAAGTCCCCAAGAAGCTCTTGCCCCCAAATTGTGATAGTGTTGGTAGAGCTTGCATCAATGTCAAGTTCAATAACAGAACCTGCTGGTACGGAGGTATCTGAATACCTAGGGCGACTCAAAGATGTATCAGGTGTCCATGAACCAGAGCCATCGTAGTAAAGTGCCCTTACTGAATTACCACCGTTGAAGAACTCTGTACCTGATAGATTTGATACGTAAGATTCAATACGGATGTCTTTAATGTGGAACCCGCTGGCAAGCGAAGTGGTAATGTCTGCGCCGTTAACAGAGGAACGGAACTCCAAGCACATAGGATATTTTCCTTGGCTAGCATAAGAGTTCAGTTCCGACTTAACATACACATCCAACTCACTTGAAAGGTCTTCAAGAGATATATTGTAATTTATGTTGTTAACCATAGCGGTAGACGCACGGTTAAATGTATCCCACTCGCTGGTAGCAAAGTTATAGTGCAGGTCTTTCAGTGCCGACCCTTCCTTTCTAATCCTCAAACCAACATAGTATTGTTCAACAGTAGATGATGTTTCCGAATCAATCTGTATTGTTATCGCTGGGTCGATTGGTACAAAAATCCTTTGGTCGTCATCTTGGAAGGAGGCATCAAACAGTACGGCCCTATTACTGTTCTTATAGTTCTCATCATCTACCTCTGTTCCACTAGGGTCAGTCACTGCCGAAGGTGAGGTGAACGGGCTAAGGTAATATGCGTACCCAGAGTTCAGGGTCTTAGCGCCAGTAGTTTTTGTCAGGTCTAACATTCCTGCGCTCTTCGCTACGTCAAACCTATTACGGTCAGATACATTAGAGAAGTCTCTGTGTGCAATAGCTACGCCAATCTTTCCGTACTCTCCTGATAGTGACTCTGCATCGACAACAAGGTTATATGCCTTCTCAGGATACAGACCTGTAAACTTCTGACCAACAAAGGTCAACCCTGAGTAGTCTTCTCCTTCTACTGTGGTTTGAGTAGAAGACATGATGATTCCTGGCCCCTCTTCGTGGTCAGCTAGGCTAAGTCCTTCGTTGCCAAAGCGCCAACCTTCGACTTGTCCAAACCTAAGGTTTCGGACAGTGTACTCTGCCATGCCACTGTCTGTTCCATCACCAATGATAGAGATTTCAAATACTGACTGCTCTCTTCCATCGGTAGGGATTACTGTGGAGTATGTTCTCCATTCTCCAATAGAAACATTTCCAACAACCATAGGCTCGTTGTATCCCCAAGAACCAATACCGCCATCAAGAGCGAATGTATACCACTCCCCTGTAGTGGTGTCTTTTAATTGGATAGACAGGCCATTTGCACCTGCTGTTTCTGAATATAAATCAAACGCTAAAGTGGCAAACCCTTTGTAAGGGGAGCCTGCTGGTTCTGATAGGAACGTGTCGTATGTACTATGGTGCTGTTTAAACCTCTGGGAGATACGTGCAGCACCGATACCTGTGGTCGAGCTTGCTTGGAAATGAACTCCATCCCATAACAATTCCTTACCAACGTAACCTACATCACCGATATTGTAACCCGCAACATAATTACTAAGGACTTCCCAAGATTGGAAATCTACGATACCATATTCGTTAAGGATATCTTTGGGAACACCAGAGAGTTCAGTGTAGTTTGTGAAGTCAGCGTTAACCAGCCAATTGATAGTCTTGTCGAAGTTTGGATTCGCAAGAATATAATTGTCCGCATAGAAGGTCTCTACAGATTCAATCAGTGCCTTTCCTTTAGTTTCCCAATCGTTCTTAGGAAGCTCTAACCGCAGAAAGTAATTAACCGTATCGTAGAAGCTGTCATTGATAGAATAATCAGGCTTTGAAGTGAACTCCAAGTAGCCTCGGCTATTGAAAGACATTTCCTCTGCGTACCTGCCAATCTGATACTTCCCGGTAGTGTTGTTTAAGTACTGTAAAGTGCCATTGTGTACTTGAAGCGATATCAAGGAGACAGCGACGGGGACCGTGGAGTTTCCTGTGATTTTATATGTGAAAGACTTAGGCAACCACCCAGGAACTGGCACGTCAACCACGACAACATCAGAACCATGTTCTGCATTTACATAGATTGTTTCTCCGTGGATAACCTCAGGGTCTCCCCAAGTTTCAATCTTGGCCTTGGACAAGTCAGCAGCAGCAATAGCATCATCGTACCTAGGCTGATATCTGATTCCATCCGTCAGCAATCTGTTCGGCAGGTCTTTGTGAAGGACATGAATTCCAGAGCCTGTACCAGTTACGTGCAGATACTCAGTGGTGGCTCCATGGCTCTTTGTTACAGCGTGTCGAGAGTCGTGCTTCTTGAAGTTAATGGAAGGGCTTCCCATGGTCATTGCGTGGATACCAAAGGAAGACACGGACATTAAGGAAGTGCTACTTACGGCAGAAGGTGGGGGCGTGAATGAAAGCATGTCTACGACTGCCATCTTTGCACCCTCTACAATCATGTTCTCCTCCGAAAACACTTTCTCCTTACCGTAAGGAGTGTGCGCGTAAATCTCTACTAACCCTTTCATTATATCGTGTAGTATGTGACACCTGCTGTATCACCTTCTGCAAATGTTCCTCCATATCGCTCAAGATACACATGCCTTGAACCTCCGTCAGAACCAAGACCAAGCAAAGCAGTAATAGTGGAATCCCTAGAATGCAATGTTGATACTAGTGTATCTAGGAACAATAGGATAGATTTAACTTCTTCCCTGGTGTACTCTTCCGGTACATCCCCGTAACCAGTATTGGTCAAGGAAACACTATCAACCCTGACACTAGGTTTGTTTAGGTCAGAAGGGTGGGTATGCGGACGCATCACAGGGGTAATTTCGATATAGTAATAAGTGTCGTCATCGTGGACAGACTCATACCTGCCTGTGTAAAGGCTTCTTGTATAAGGGTTTAGAGGCCCTTTAAGATTATCGGTATGGAATGGGATGCTTACAGAGGTTGCACCATCAGGTAGTTCCACCTCATAAGAATCAGACAGCGCCTCTCCTTCTAGCTGCCACCTGTTACGTGTAAAGTCGTACACAAACATGTCTGACATATCCGTACGCCCTTGGTATCTCTTATTTCCGGTAACGATTCGAACAGCTACCTTGTTACTTTCCCCATGCCCTGAACTGTCAAACGTCAAGTCCAAGTTATAGTTCTCGTCTGGGAAGAGGGTATTACTTAATGTGCGGAACATGTTTGGGTTACGTAGGTTAACCTCTTCCGCTGCCCCTCCTGTACTAGCTGAGTCTAATCCAAACGTCAACCAGTATGCGTCATCCACATTGAACTCTTCGTCCATCACGACAGAATCAGAGATTGTTCTCCAATCAGAGTCAGCCTGGAACGCTGGGGTATTAACTGTAACCGTGTCCTCCCATGTAAGGGTCTGGGAGTCGTAGTATTTCTTGGCTGTCTGGTTAAGCAACGTGTACCCGATAGAACCGTTTGTGCCCTCGGCTGATACATCGTAGCTCAACGTGTACATGTCTCCAGCGACCAAACTAGAAACTGATTCTGTGCGGATGAACTCGTTTGCCGTGCTTGACAAGTACTGAACTCCTGAGAACTGTACTCCGTAGAAACCTCCTGACAGATTTAAATCATCTGATACTACATCGGATGTTGAACTGAATGTCAGCACGTCAGCGCCTGATGAACTCCAGTCTGTAAGCCCATCTTCAAAGTATTGGTTGAAGACTAAGTTCTTGTTCTTAATCAACGGGTATCTCATAGTAGCATTGCTACCGTGCCTTCCTTGGAAGAAAGAAACACCATGGATATCAATGAACCTTCTTTGTCCACAGCCCTTATCGACTATGTGTGGGTAGTTTACAATTGCAATCGTATCTGATTCAGGGTGGAACGAGAACTGAATCCCTGACAATTGAATATCATTTGTCAGGTTTCCGTTGTCCAACTCATGTGGGAATGTGTTCCAACCTTTGTCCCATACAAGACCTTTCTCATCGACCAACACAAGTTGGTCATCCTGAGTTCTATATGCCTTACCTTTAATCTTATCAGTACCGATAATGTAAGAGAACTCAACAGAAGACAACGGGGTGTTGGAACCATCGGTGTAGGCAAGTACCGAGGCAGTCTCGGTAGTTCCCGCAATGCCGCTAACAAGCATGGATGCGTTGTAAAGTCCCTCACCGAATACATGGTCTAGGATATAAAAACCAGAACCATCCAAGTTCATATCGAAGTCTCTTCGATAGTCTGTCCACACATCATGGATGCCTGAGCCAAGCTCCACACCTTGCATATTCTCATGTGAGAAATCCAACAACGTGCTATCCTTAGAACCTAATCTTAGAATCCTGTTTAGCAAGGCTTTGAAGATAGTGCCGTCACTAATATGCCGTGTAGGGACTATGGAATCACACCCAAGGTCTTCTACGCCTCGGAGGTTCATAGTTGAGCTTACAGGAACTCCAATAACGTTTCCGCTTGGGGCACTGTATACAATCTCATTGTCATCTACAACAGGAGAGTTAGACGCATCGTACACCGAACTATATGTGATAGACTCAGGAGACATGAAGTGCTGACCTGAGAAGTTATAGCCTTTGTAGATTACTTCTTTAGTTGTCTCTAACCCACTTGTAGAACTTCCGTAGAAGTAGGTAGATTTAGGCTGACTCCTTCCTGTACGTGCATATCCTTCGGTTGGGATTTCATACTTGAAGTCTCTCCTTCTGCTGGTATCCCTATCAAGCCCTCCACCAAACACAGTCCAAAAAGAATCAGAAGGTGCAGGCAGAACCCTTCCCAACTTGAGAAGGTCTGCATCTAGAGAACTAAAGTAATCTCCTGCTCCACTAGTTCCAAGCCACCCTGACACACTATGGGAATCAAGGACAGTTGTGTTTGCATCGTCGGCGTGATACACCATTGACAAGCAAACCGAGTCTACCATATCAGTCATCGGGTCGCTAACATCAATACTAATAAACATTCTAGGAGTTACATGGAACGGAGTGAACTCATGTAATGTTCTGGAGATGTTGGTGATGACGGTAGGAGTCATCGCATCCTGACCGTTGCTCTCGTCAATATCGCCAACGTCAACCGCTACAAAGATATGCGACGACTTAGAGTTCCAGTAATCAAGGGCTTCCACTTGCTCAGGCACACCTCCCTCTATAACGCTATCCATGTTGGCGGCGATTTCAAGAGATGACGTGAAGAACTTTACTCCAGTGTTGTTACCGAAGTAAAAGGTTTCTGCTGTATTCCCAATACCTGTACTTGTTTCAATGAATGAGATGAGGTCGTCAAGGAACTCATCAGAGATTCCATAGCGGGAACCTTCGTTACACTCAGATAGGATTTCTCTCAGCCTATCAAGCATACTCTTTGTGATTTGGGATGTGGCGTAAAACCTGTCTCTCTCCCAAGGTGGAACAGCAACGGTGTAATCTCCCCTGTGCTTGTATCCATCCCCGTTAGGAAGAGTTTGATAATGCTCCCCATTAATCATAATGAACTTGAACTCTCTGTCAAGCTCTTCTAGGATAGCATCAACACAGAACCTAATGTTCTTGTCATGGTCTGTGGGTGAAAGGTTGAATGTTAGGGAAGTGTTCTCTCTGCTCTCAGAGATGAACGCTGCCAAAGTATTAAAGTCCTGGCATACAGGAGCCTCTGTTTTAAGGGCGTAGTACAGCAGGAAAGGAAGATATGATTCATACGCTTCGTGGATATCCGAAGATGCTTCGAAGGTTGTAATCTCCCGTGGGAACACGTACTGGATAGCGTCGAATAGACTTTGCCTTGTCCCCTTGGCTTTATAGATGTATACCGCTTGCCTAAGCTGTGCTCTCCATGAGTTAACGTCACCGCCAACAAACTTCCATCCGATAAGTCCTGCTAGGTAATCCAGGAACTCAGGGGGGCATTCGTTAATGTTCATTAGGTCGCCAATCTCTTCAATCAAAGTATCCATGTCATAGAATGAATACGAGATAGCTTTCAAGAACGTCATAAGAGGCCCAGCCGAATCGCTCTTGGTAGGAAGCAACCCAGACACATCAATCATATCATGGGAATCTTTAATGAAAGATGACTGCCTCTCTTTGGCGTTATACCAAACGTCAATAAGAGTTTTTAGGTTGTCAAGGTTTTGTGTTCCTGACAAATACTTGTCTGTGCTGTTTACGCTGCTTGTTGTTTGGAACTCGTAAGGGAGGTATCGGTTAAGAGAGGTTGCCTCCTCACGTCCTGTCCAAGTGTAATCGAACAAGCATTGCATAGCAGTGCTCTCCGTGAACGGCTTACCATAATATACACTGCTGACAATGTAGGGTGTCAGAGTAGATGATAGGGATGTGCTTGTTCCTGCAACTCCGGATGAGTTAAGGAAGTACATCATTCCAAGAGATGCCACTAGGTCATCGTGTACTTCTCCCGCATCGGATACAGTTGTGTACGGAGTATTTGTGGCAGAGGTTACAAAGGATGCAGCAGGTGTGTTACAAGCAATATCGGGCTGCACAGTCTCAGTTAGGAACAACGAGAACTCGCTAGGGGATTTGAAGTCGGAGAACGTCTTCCCATACCTGTCCAACACATGCTCCTTGAAAACCTGAGGAGTTACGTTTGTGTTCTTGTTTGAGGGAATGGTATATGTCTTAACCTCTGCTTCTGTCAAACCACTGACATCAAAGATAAAAGAGTTTTCGTGAGCGAATAGGAGAGTCTTCCCTAGGACCTTGTAGGTGATATCCTCTACAGTGCCATTTTTATAATCCTCATCCACGTAGATTGCAGGAACCAAGTCCTTAATCTTTTCTACGTAGTTGTACTTATATGAATTCCTATTTCCCTTGTATACCATATTACACCAACTCTACATTGATTTCAAAGTTGTTTAATTGGATGAGTTCATTGAAGCTAACGAACACATCGCTAGAGATGTTATCTACTGAGAAGAACCTAACTTCTGCTGTTTTCAGAATGTGATTAGTTAACTCTGAGATGTTGAAGCTTTCTCCAAACTCCCTGTTGTCGATGTGGAAGAACTCAAGCATCTTATCAGCAGACTTTGTTTTGATGTCTTCGATGTATGGCTCACGGGCTTTGTCTACATAGATTGTGCAAACCAAATCAAGTGTTCTGGCCACTCCGTCTACGATAGTAACCTCATCAGACCACATCCTATACTGATTGAGGTACGTAAGAAGCTCTCCTTTGAATGCAAGGCTTGCCCTCTCGACTTGCAAGTCAGAGGCCTTTGCCAGAACATAGATGTCAATCATGTTTCCACCTGCCCCACTCTGTCTGAGTGCTGGCATAGCTTTAGCAGTTTGCCCAGCGACGCTAACAAAAGTGTTGGCGAAGGTGTTGTAATCTTCCCCCGTCACAGCCCTGTATTGTGTACGGAAGAAGTACGGAGCGTACCTCTTTGCGTGTTCTACAGTTTCAGCATTAGACCCTCCGGTAGCTTGAGTAGAGTTAGTCATTGCTACTGTGAACTCATCAGTACCGTTCTTAGTTATTGGCAAGGCAGAACTAATCTTGCCTGTCACCAAGTCCCCCCTATCTCCGCCACCTGTCCTATAGAAAACGGAGTAAGTGATGTTAGCCTGTGGGCTTGCTCCTCTGATTCCATCGCCAAAGTAAAGTGTCGTTGAGTAGTCTGAATTGTACCTCTTCTCAAACACCCTCTCCGTTCCACTCTTGGCCAAGGCCATGTTATGGATTTCGGAGTAGATGTGCCCGTCACTAGCAGAGACAAACAAGCTCCCTTCAATCACAGAAGGGGTAGAAATATCAATCGACTTCTGCGTCTGCCTAGGTGAGAAGGTTCCGGTCAGTGTGTGGTAAACTCCCTCCAGTAACACTAGGCCTTCAAAGATGTCAGCAACCTCATCGTAGTAGGTAACGTCTAACGATAGGTCCTCAATGTTTCCAGCAGAAGATTGGTCGATAAGCCCTGTGGCCAAGTCAGTCTTGTACAGGGTATATGACAAAGGCTTACCATCTCTTTGTGATGCCAAGGTGATAGTCCTATCTGCTTTAGCAATGGACATTGTATCAGCGCCAGTGAAAGAAAAACCTTTCGGAGTCAAAGTCGCGGAACACTTACTTGCGATAGGCCCTTTCATCTGAATACCAATCAACTCAAGCATACCCATAAGGTGCTCAGTAGTTTGGACAGTTGGGAAGAACTTCTCGTTAGCCAAGTAGTCAGCTTTCAAACTGTTGGTAGCGGCAGCGTATGCGATAAGGTCAATCCAGAACATACCAAAGTCTGACTCAACGAAGTTGTTATACTGGTCGAGGCTGACAGCCTTTAGGTAAGTAATGAACGCTGCTTTGTACTCATCGAAATCAGCGACAGAGTAATCAATAAGGTCCTTCTTATCACTCTCTTGAATAGCTCCGAGAGCCATGAAGTCTGACTCAATAGTGCCGTCAAACGCAGAGGCATTGTAAGTTGTGTTGAAAGGAAAAGTTCCCATTATTTCATTATCAGGTTTAGGTCTTCTTCTACTCCAGGCTGATTCCTAAAGTAGACGGTTGTTTGAATAAGGATGCTGTTGCTATCGCTCTCGTTTCCTTGGGCTAATTGGCCAATCCTTACAGGTCCAATTCTTAAGCGTGGGAAGTACCGCGACACCAAGGCCTCTATTTCTATTTGAATGTCTCGTAGAACTGAGTCAGTGAATTGGTCAAAGAGCCTTCTTCGGATAGTAGTTCCGAAGTCAGGGTACATTACTCGCTCACCCTTCTGAGTCTTTATCCCTTGAACCAACCCATCTATAATGGTTTGATTGTCCGTGGATAGGGCAAAGTATCCTCCCTCGGAGTCTCCCATGGGAAACTTCATACCTCTAACGACTGACCTTCGTGATGTCGTTACATAATCAAGTGTGTATCCATATGCCATTATACTCGGATGTTCTTAAAGAATCCTTCCTGCGCTTCATAGTTTTGAAGCACTTCTTTAGTATTTAGAGGCTTACCATACATCTTGAAACTACCCACGAATCCATCTAGCCCACTTCTAGGGATGTCTCTTTCCACTCCGCTGTACAAGGCTCCGCCGATGGAAGGGTCATGCTGACCGTAGACAGCACCGCTGGCATCCAGGGTACTCTCAAAGTAGGAATCATTGGTGTTGGACCCTAGGAAGCCCAGGGGTGTTGTCGCCGCTCCCACGTAGCTCTCAAGGGACGCAGAGCGTCCTACCGAGTCTGTGAACCCACCTCCAACAATCCAAGGAGTGAATATTGGAATACCTACGGGAGGAGCCAGGGAACCTTCATGCAAACTTTCCACAAATCTGCTTGACTCTACCCCATGACTTATATTGTCAACCGAGTTAGCTGCCGATGGAACCTGCAAAGGCGTTCCCGGTGACAGTGCAAACAAGGTTGAGATACTTCCTGAGGATACCAACTTGGAGTCAATGTAAACGGAAACAAGGTCTGCACGATAGTCAAAAGTGACGGCACAGTGCGTAAAGATACCGGAACAATCAAGGACTGTTTTGTTGTCTTCTGTAGTCTCATCAAATGATACGTACAGACCTAATTTTGATTTGTTAGAAGTGCGAGGGTCAAGACCACTCAACGACTCAGCGATAGCCACGCTGGGACCCCATCTTCCGTGTTGGTGGTTCTGAGATACAGTTGGGAAGATTCCAAACTCTACCGATGATGCATCGGGGGTTCCTGAAACATAATCATCGGCTAACCTGTAGCCAATTGACAGCCCGTGAACCTTATCGTAGTCTCTGCCGGAACTATTGTTCGGGGAGGCTGTAACGATTTCCTGGTTAGCTCCACCAGTGTTCTCGCATGATACAAGAATTCTATACTGGTGAGACTCATTCATATTTGATACTAAGTCAGGGATGTGTACCCAAGACTCAATAGAGAAACCCTTACTGTTATACGTTAGGTCATCAAGCTTGGCCGAGCCTCTGTTGAGAGCGCCATCTTTAATATTGTTTGGCATTCTAACATATGACCCTTTCGGTACTGCGGCGTACCAAGGCTCAGGGTTCTCAGAAAGCTCAGCGTCATACAGTGTCCCCCTCAGGAACGGAATACCGACCCCAGAAGTAAACACGCTAGATACATCCGAAGCAACCATCTTACCATTCAGGGCAGGAGAACTGTTAGCTTCGTTATCGAGATTATAAGCTGTACTCGACGGAGAGGTCACTACGCCCTTCAAAAAGTTATAGCATACGACCAATTTATCCATGACAATGTTATCTGTCAGAGATTTGACGAAAGGCTCTACACCGGAAACATCACCATCTCCACTAACATGAACGAAATCACCAACTCCAGGAGGAGCTACGGTAAAGTCTTTCAAGAAGATAGTTTGCCTCTTATCGGATACAGTGTAGGCTACTTTGTAAGGCCTAATAATGTCTGCCACATCTGCTGACTGCATGAAGCCTCGCTTCTGTACATCAATGGTTGGTTGGATACCTGTACCATTCAAGAAGGAGAAATCATTGACAGGTATTCGTGGAAGGATATCGTAGACAGCAATACCTACGCCTCTAAAGATGGCAATGGTGTCTCCAACCAATGTCCACCCTGGAGAACCCTCCCCCGACATATATGGAGTGGCCCTGCCATCTCTAATTTTCTGCAAGATGTAGCCTGCTCCCACTGGGAAATCATTCGTAGTGATAACGAAGTCTCCGAACAGCCCTGCTAGCTGTAGTTGTTTCTTTCTTTTCTTCTTCTCTTCCTCGTAACTGTTTGAGATTGCTGCCAAGCTTCTCTTGTAGTTCATAACAAGGGCAGCGGTGTCCGAATATCCTGAGAGAGTCAGGTCAGTGATTTGAGCGGATACAGTTGTGACCTGTGAGATACGGTCGTCTTCAATCCCTTGCAGAATATCGTCGGTATCATACAAGCTCATAACCGCTTCGTTGACATCAGTGAACTCAGGGGAGAACACGGTATTAGAGTACTCTAACAAATCAAACGCATCGTAACCAATACCCTTACCTCCTTGGTTGGGGGCAGAGTTTAGCTTCCAGGAGTCGTACAGAATCTCAGCGACATCGTTCTCTGGAATGCCTCCACTTCTTGAGTCATAGTAAAGGCCATCCTCCGACAAAATGTATTTGCCTTGGATGCTGACGGGAGGGCCGTAGATGAGGTCGTAAGGGGACTCCTCCTCTTCGTCATCTCCTGCAATCTGCAATAGTAGAGCTTGCACAACTGCCTTACTGTTCTTGAAAGGAGTCACAATCTTAGTGTTGACAAACTCCTTATGTTCTGCAATCTTATCAATTTCCTCCTGGGAAAGCGCAGCGCCTCCAGCAGATGCTTCAATACCTGAGTAGTTTAGGACAGGTTCCTGCGAAGTCCCGTCAACCCTTTCCGATAGGATTTCAACAATCTTATCCAGGTCAGCATTGAGGTATTGCAAAGTAGTACTTAGTGTTCCCCGTTCATTTTGCAAGGACAACAAGCTTGCGGTTGGGGAAACAAGTACTGCCTCATCTCCAACGGTGTCTGAAATAGAATCAATTACATCGGGCAAAGAAGCGGTCGAGCCTCCTTGAGCAAAGATGTCATCATTTCCCATACCCGCGCTAACAGCTACGGATAGTGCAGCAAGCTCTACGTGTACAGGGCCTACCGTCTTGTTTCCTCCAGTTGCGAGGTTCTGACTGTCCTGAGCAATTGAAATCTTCTTGTCAAGCACGGTAACTTTGGACTTCAAAGATACTGCCCTTTCGGTAAGCAAGTTCGAAAGCCCTGTCAGTGCAATCGTTGAAAGAGAGGCAAGTGCCTCTTTCGTGATGGGTGTGTGCGTAACATTAGCCATAGGTCAATACAGGAGAACCATTTACAATCACTCCCCAGTTAATACTCATCGGATGCCCATCTACCTCAATTGGTACAGGCGGGAAGTCCGACACAATATCTATCACACCATGGCTAGAAATGTTAATACCACCTTGGCCATTGTTGGTTATGTCTATATCTCCTACGGACATAGGGTTTTCTACAGATATGCTGGCGAAGTCCTTGGCCCTAACATTGGCCCCACCATAGCTCACTACTTCCACGGTCTTGTTGGCCGTGTCAATGTGGAGCCTGTTTCCATCCTCGTCTGATATGATGAGCCTAGCGCCCTTGCTGTATTCCTCTTTAGATGGGTTCGAAAGGGAAGGGAAGCTTTGAGGTGTTTCCCCATTAGCAGCGTCATAAGGGGAATCATCCATTAGGATAACCTTTCCAGCCGCACTTCTAACAGTGATACCAGAGCGCACCCTATCTCCTGTCTTCTTTTGCGACATTGAGAAAGAGTGCCCTCCTTTGGATTTCCATGTTTCAACATCAGGAATTCCATTATCTGCGTAGGTATCAATAGGGTCAGGGTTCCCATGAGAAAGGAAAGGGGAAGTATCTTCTGAGTCTCTGTCCCCAAGGCCTGTCTGAGCAGACCTATCTGTGTGGGCTGCATCCTTTGAGTAAGGAGAGCCATCTTTGTCGGGAGTGTTGTGGGCAGGTAAGAACACTACAGAAAGCCATACCCACTTGTAGTCAACATCTGAAATGTTTACTTTCGTAATGAGAACGTTGGCCCATTTGCCTGGAACTCCGAAGATACCAGCGCCGCCTCCCCCAGTTGGAGATGTTGCGTAACATGAAAAAGGCAAACCACCATTCACATGAGGGTTTACAACTTTAACCATACCTCCTGCATACGGGTCGTTTACCGAAACTACTTGTGCGACATATATCTTACTCATTTAAAATCCCCATCCCTTGTGGCGACAGGGTTTCTAACCAAATTAAACTCAGTCAACAGCCCTGTCTCCTTTGTGTATGTATGAGTGTATCCTACAAGTTCATAAAACCCAGACAACCAGTGCTGTGCCTCTCCTGGCTTCCTAATCTCCGCAACCTTCAATCGTACCTTTCTACTCCCCCTTGTTCCAATATCTGCCAAGGGATTACTTATCTCCGGGATGCCCAACGTCTTCACTGTGATTTGGAACGAAGCGTTAGACACAAGGTAATCATGCATAAGGGTTCTCTCTAGGTTAGCAACCTCTTCGTCACCGTGATTTGAAAGGTAACTGAACAAGGTATCGTTCAGGGCTATAGACTTGAAGTTGTTGTGTGTTTCGACACGCATCCTCCCGTCCTCGTATTCATACGTATAAGTCTTCTCAACGCCATCTTTAAAGATTCTGAACATGTCTTCGTCATCCGCTAGTGCTGCAAAAGCTGTAGCATACTTTGAATCCGATACCACCTGCCTTTCATAGGAGGTAGTTTCTCCACGGCTAGAACGAGTAGCCCAATCTTTGTAGAAGTTAAGGAACGAAGTTCCTCCCTCTTTTCTAGCTTGGTCAAACTTATTGATGAGCTTAAGGTAAACTAGCCCAACCCCTTCTTCAGTAGCTATGTCAGATATGTCTCTGAACAGAACTTCCACAATATCCCACACGCCATCTACCTTATAGGCAGATGCGATGTCTTTGAAAATACTAAATGATTTCATAGAGGTTGGGTACATCGGGAGGATTGACTCATGGAAATCAATATCCACAACAATAGAATCTTTGTAACCCTGTGCCAATTCTAAAGTGTTCCCAACTTGTAGCCCTGGGAATGAATCAAGCGCCAGAGCATCGAGGTCAGCCTTCGTGTCTTTATGAAGCTTAGAACGAATGCTCTGCTTGCTGGAGATAAGCATTATTGCCTCGTCATCAGAGATGCCTGGAGGAACAATACTTGCGAGAAGGCTTTGTTCCTCTGCTGACAAGGTTGCCCATGACACTTGCATCAATGTAAGCGCACCACCATCGCTTCCAATCAGAGGTAGCAACGCTTTGTTTATCTTCTCGACTATGCTAAGGATTTTACTCCTTGAATTGTCGGATGTTGATTTGGTGAGAAATGCCTTACCATAGCTATTACCTAGGTTAAGGGTTTCACGCGAAGGCGACCACTTGACCACTTTGTTTATATCAGAAGTACTATCAATCTCTAGGCTTGTGCGAACAGTATTGCATTCATTTGATAACGAGTTTATGAAGGAGAAGCTGTAACGCACTTCCCATACATCTGAGTCGGGATGTGTTCTGTGTGTATACCTTCCCGATGCTCTTGGCGCATTTGGATTAAGAGTGCTTACCATTGAAGCAACTGACAAGCTCATAGGCTGTCCACCTACTCTGGCCATGAAGTCATTCTTGCCTGTGGAGGGATTAGGTTTGATAGACGTAGCAGGAAATGCAAGACCAGAAAGGTCAGGGTTGTCAAGTACTTCCCGAACAGTACCGACCCACTCTGTACCTGAGTATATTGAATCATTGTCAGGTACTTTAAGGTCAAGTCCTACGATAACACTGTCTGAGATACTAGCTGTAGCAGCGGCTGTTTGCTCACTCGCACCTCCTGGCAAGGAGTTTCTTGAGTCAGAAACTTCTTCCACTTCTCTTTCCTCACGACCGAAAGATGTCTCAATTCCAAACTCTTCCAGTAATATCTGGAACGCCATCAGTCTATGCAATTCAGTAGGAACACCTACCTTCACTGATACCCAGTTCAAAGCCTCCGCCAACAAGTCACCTACAACAGTATTTGTACTGACCACCTCCTGTCCTAGACCGCCGTAGGCAACATTGCCGTTCAAGGATTCCCCTGAGAGTTTGTCTACGAGAATCTCGTAGTAGTCTTCGATAGCTTTCCCAACACCGTTATCTCCTTGAAGGAACACAACGGGAACAACGCCATTGAATGTTGACATGAACTTACCTAAAAGCTCACTAACAACTTCACTTGGTTTCCGCAAGGAGTCATCTTTAATGCAATCAACTTCTGTTTGTACCACAGTTTTAGAGGATACGTGTGCTGGGTCTTTCCTACTAGCCGCTGTAAACTGGTCAACTAGAGTAAGGACAATGACACGCTCATCTGTAGAGGAGTTCCTGTAGTTTATATCAACCAGCGTACATGGAACAATGCGCGAGATACCATCTTCCTTTGTGTCACCATATCCCCACCTCAAGTAGAACACTAGAGATTTGAAATCAAGCTCAGCAATAGAAGTGTCATCTCGACCTTTCAGGAAATACATCCTGTACAGTTGGAGGATATTATCTTCGAAGGCCAAGGAAGGATTTATGATTGTGATGGTCATGTTGAGAGTACCGACACCTTTACCATTGAACGTGTATGTGAAATCCTTCAACGACTCCTTAAACCCCATAGGGTCGGAGTAGTTTGCTAGGTTATCCAAATCCTCTTTGAAAGGACTCATGTAAAACCTAGAAGTCTTGTCTGTGTACGCTACCATTACAACACAGGGATTTTTATCTCTGCACCAACATATAGGTCTTCTTTGATGTCGTTTACTGAATTAGCTAAAACAATCACCCACCAATAGCCGGGAGTTCCATATGCAGCCTGTGAGATAAGGTCAGGCCTTCCTGCCATAGCTGGAGACAGGACGGCAATCTTGTAATCCTTCTTACCGATTGATACATAGAACTCGTTATACTTCTCGGAAGAAGTAATGTCTTTTATGGCCTTGCCCCTGTGATTTACAATCTTGGGCGTGAAAACTTTATACCTCGACTTGTCATCATAATCCATTACCTTGAACTCCTAGGCTCCTTGCCTTCATTGAAAATAGTATCCCAGCCCCAAGGAAAGTCAGTAGTGTCTCCGTGAAGGATACCGTGTGATTGACGGAACTCTTCCAGAGAAAGCTTGAGTCTAATGACTCTAGGGTAAAGCGATACGTGGTCTGTGCCTGAATCAGGACGGTACTCAATTCGGTAATCTTTCACGATACATGGAACGTGGTCATACACAGCGCCATACTTCAACAGAGCAATAGGGGGTCCATACATTGGAGAAGAGCCACTGCCCAACGAAGACCTAACAGACGAGATAACAATATTCACCAAATGACAAATGTACGCATACATGTCTGACTGCTTATATGATTCGGGGTCTGCTGCAAATGTGTACAGAGCTTGGTTTAAAGTATCCTCGGCAGGAATCTCAATGCTTTCTGATGTAGGATATCTTGGCCCTGCGTCCTTGTCTGAATCAATGACAACAACTCCAGCCGTCTGACCGCTGGATGTTCTGATTGAAGTGTTTATGGTGCTGTCAGAAATCTTAAAGTCATCTCTAACAATGTCCACCATACGCGCTCTTGTCTTCTCCACATCTCTTTGCACATCCTTGGCAAAGGTCCCAAGCCTGTTTCCTAGAATGTACAAGATGTGAGGAAGCGTTAGCAGGAGTTCAAGGCTGAACTTTCTAGGCTCTGCTCCGGTAAACATCCTAACTGATTCGTTTCTCATAAGGATGTGGTTCTCTGCGTAACGTGCTTCGCCATGCTCCTTAATAGCAGGGTCCTCAAAGAAAGGAAGTCTGCGAGAAGTAATTGGGTTCTGCTGCTCACCTGCGTACAAACCTTCACTAGCAGGAGCGCCATACCTAAATTCTAGGTATCCACGTTCCTCCAAGGCTTTGTTCATCCTTGTGGTGAAAAGTACATCTTCTCTGCTAGGAGTTAGGAACCCCGTAACAAAGTCGATACCCTGATTGTAGATTGGATTTGGCATTGTTTGAGTGTCTCAGGTATTTTAGAAACCTGTCCTTCGGGGGTAAGCAATCATTGTTCCGTTGTCATCATAACCAATCCCCGCAGCCCTATTTAGTGCTGCGCGATATACGGACAATTGTTCTTGGCTAGTTTTGGCAATCTTTTCTAAAGCAAGAAGTATGGCCCTTTGGTCATCTCCTGCCTTAGCGAGCGCCTGAGCATCGGCAACAGTATCAATAGCCCCAGCCCTGCTAAGATAATCCATCATGCGTTGATTTTGTGTCCCTATCTGGTCGGTTCCAAACAAAGAATCCGTAGCTCTCCCAATGCCTAACGTTTCACTTAGTTGTCCTGAACGGGCTAATGTGTCCGCGTCCCACCCCCCGATTGCTTGCCAAGTAGAAATGTCGCCCTTGGCAAGGTCCATTATTCCCCTCCAGTTTTCGGGGGCAAAGATATCCTCCATACGTCCAGCCGCTGATTTCAACGCGTCGGCAGCAGGTTGCACATGGTCCATAGCTACGGATTTAAAGGATAAGTACGCATCATTAGCAATATCAAATGATTCAGGCATCTTCTCAATAAGGATACCTGTCATCTTATTATAAAAATCACTGATGCCTGTGAAGAATTTCTCAGCCATATCTGACAAGGAGGTGTCGGTAATGTTAAAAGATTTCTTAAAGTTATCAATTCCTTCCTTGACGAAGTTGGAAGAATCTCTTGTAATACTTGTAATAAATGTTACGTACTCAATACCAAGTCCAATGAACTCAGCTTGAATCGTAGCAATCATCGTGTTCCACGCACGAACAAAGTCAAGACGTTGTTGTGTTGAAACGATGGAATCAAACCCATTACCACCAAGATTAGAGTCAAACAGATTATTTTCTCTGTTCCTCTTAGCCAAAGCTAACAGTTGCTGGGAGATACCGTAGTGGTTAGCCGCGACATCGGCCATAAAGGAAATATCTCCGCCACCTAATACTTTATCAAATCTGTCGGCAATGTTATCCAACAGACGGCTTGCTGCATCTCGGTATCCGATAGCTCCACGGTCGCCCAAACCACCTGTGCCCCCTAATTTAATAGCAGTAGTAAACTCTTTAGCTGTGGAACCAGCAACCAACCCCATAAGTTCCTGAACAGCGCCTTGGAACTGAACGCCACCTGCGGCTGTCATGTATGCAAGAGCAGACTGGAAACCTTTCGACGCTCCTGCGCCGTATTGGTTAGAAATCTTATTGCTGGTCTCGGCGGAACTCTTTACGGCTTGAGCTATAAAGTTGGAATCAATGTGAAACCTACTACCAAGAGTCACCATCTCTCTAACAAGTCTGTCAGAGGCATTAAGGTTCATCCCTAGGATTTCAGTGTTGAACGCAAGGCTCTCAGCGAACAACTTCTCGCTCAAACCAAGCTTGGTAATCCCGGTGAGCGTGTTCTTGGCTCCTGCTTTGTAGTCCCTAAAGCCTACTTTAATAGCAGTGCCGACCTGGGCAAATGATTCCCCAAGCGTGAGACCTGATTGCCTCATTTGACGGGCTAGGCTTTCCCCGCCCTTATCTAATAGGAGCTGTTGCTTTCCAACACGAACCATCTCTGTCCATGTTGAAAGTAGGTTGTCGGAACCTTTATCCCACCTGTCACCGAAGTTACGAGCTTCACCCGTAGCCTTTCGGATAGCCGCAGTTAATGCTCCTATGTCTTCCCTAATATCATCAGCCATTATAATTGCTCAAGGTACTTCTGTACGCTCACAGGCTGTAGACCCCGAAGTTTTCTAGTATCGTACACCCTGTACATGATATTTAGGAACGCTAACTTCTTTGCTTCGCCTGTAGGTATGTAGGGTTGACCTCCAAATCTCATCAAGAGGTACTTCCTTGTGCTGGGAGTGACTAGTCCCAAGTTTATAGCTGCGAGGTACGTGTCTCCTTTTGCTCTTGAAGTGTCAGAGGGAGGATATCGAAAATAGGGACCGCCTCTAGCCCTTCCTACAAGCATGACCAGCGGATATACATCTGTGGCTGTCTTGCTCCTGTAGTGGAACGTGTATACCGAGGTTCCCTTGATTCTACTTATGTGACGTGCTCTAAAGGACTTACCTTTGAACGCCAACGATTCTTCGACTAGGCTCTGCTCTCGCTCAGAAGTTAAGTAGTCTTTTTGGGTAATATTGTCCATTATCTCTACAGTTCTACTGTAATAATAGTATTTACTGTAGAAGTTAAAGAAAAGACTCTGGAGGCGGAGCCAAAAGAGTCTAAGTGAGAATAGATAAGATAGAAAAAAATGAACGACCTATCCTCAGAAACCAAAGAACTGTTTGAGCAGATTGCGTATGGTCTATCCCTTGAATTCAGGGAAAAGTGGAAGCACAGATACGGAACCCATCTAATCCTGATTTTCCAGGAGAGGATACTGAACTGTCTGGAGACACAAAAACCAATCGCTAAAGAGACCCTCCTCCAGACCATGTGCAGGAAGCACAAATACAACCAGAGTATTATTGAAGATTTCTTTAGCGAAATAGATATTGGACTCTACAAGCCCTTGATTAAGTAGACTTCTTTTTAGCGTCCTGCTCAGCGTAGTAGGCCTTTCGCGCTTCTTTAGCTTCCTCAATCATTTGGGCTTTGCACTCAAACTCCTTGTCGATTGCAGCTTGGCTATTATGAGCAGGACATATCCCACGCATGTCACACCAGTCGCAGAACTTATTAATCCTAGGCTTGAACTCATCAGTCTTCAACTTACGAATCGACCAGACTTCGTTCTTGAGTTTACGTTGAACGTATTGTTCTACCTTAGCTCCAGGAATCCTTACGGACACTAGCTTGTTCTGGACAGGATACCAGTGAGCCATCGTAATCTTATTGTACGGAATATTGTACATGTGGTGTACAGCGAATGTGTACATGAGCATTTGTGGGTCTGAGTAAAGCTCTGTAGGAGTTTTCATCCTCTTGCTTGTTTTATAGTCGATGACCAAATATCCGCCATCTTCACCTATTATAACACGGTCGATGATACCGTTGATGCTGAACGAGTCAGCCTCTACCTTGAAGCTATCCTCGGCTCCTACGGTCTTACTTAAGGCCTTGTTGAACGTGAAGAAGTTACTGATGCAGTTGGCAATCTTCTTCTTTCCATATCCTTTAGGACCCGATGTAGCAAACTCATACTTCGGTTTAATCTCTTCTGCAATCTCAAACAACTCCTCAACAGTTTCGCACTCAAAACCTAGTTCAAAGATTCTGTGAATGTACGAACCAAACTGTAGCGCATCCGTGCTCTGTTTGTCGTTGAAGACTCCTGGTAGTTTTCTCACGTATTTGCAGTGATACTTGAAAGGGCACTCGTTAAAAGTGTTGATTTTTGTTGGGCTTACGGTTTTTATATACATGTATGTACCTCCTACAGTTATTATAGAGTATCTGCACTCTAAATTCTCTGACTTCTCTGAGACCAGCAGTGAGTTCGTCATTAACTCCATCTTTGAGCCTGACGACCGGAAGAAGATGAGCATCAACCTGGAGACTGGTCTATGGCAGGATTTTAAGTCTGGGGAGAAGGGCAACTTCTTCCACCTAGTCAGCTTCGTAGAACATATTTCGTACAAGGCTGCGACGCTGTTCGTGGCCAAGAAGCTTCTCAACACTCCCGACCTTTTATTCTTTAGGTCTGACGTTGAGCAGCGAGGGGTGAACCTTTCTAAGAAGACCGCTTCCCTAGACCATTACAAGGATACGTTTGTCCCAGTGTTTGGAACTGCTCCAGGATACACCGAGCATTTCCCTGAGAAGCTAGCATACGAGTTCGTTAAGGAGAGGGGTTTAGAGAAGTTCAAGTTCTACGTTGGAGTAGAGGGGGCCTTTGTAAATCGCATCATCATCCCTTATGAAGATGAGAGTGGTCTGTTCTTCTTTCAGGGTCGTGCCCTCTTTAATAGCAAGATGAAGTATAAGAATCCTCACAAAGAGGAAAGTACTTTAAAAGCGTCAACTGTTCTGCTACCTTTCTCCAAAGAGGCTGACTACGTGTTTGTAACCGAGGGGCCTATTGACGCTCTTAGTTTGAAGGCACACGGCATTAATGCTACGTGCGCTAACGGAAGTATTATCTCCTACGAGCAAGCAAAGATGCTTAAAGGTAAAACGGTAGTTATGTCTTTTGACAATGACGACGCAGGCAAGAAGGGGACGAAAACTTCCGTTAAGATTCTTCGTAACGTAGGAGTAGAAACAATCTGGTACTGCAACCCCCCAAAGCCTTATAAGGATTGGAATGAGATGCACGTCGAGGCTCCTGCTGAATTACAGGCCCACGTTAGGGGCAGCATTCGCAAGTCTACCGTTCTCTATAGGATTACCTCAGAACTACTATAAACCTTTGGCTTAGGATAGTTTCTGTTAGCAAGGTGAACTTAAGCTGAATCTCATACTTGCCTGACACAAGGCCGTAGCCTTCCGTAGCGTTTGCAATAGCTGTAAGTGCTGCGGTGTCCCACAGGAACATAACATCATCATGGGACGTTACTCTTGTCGATGCAGCGGTGTCTGCAAAGCCTGACACTTCGTATCTTGAATCAAGGTTAGACTCTTCATTCAGCTTTACGATACGTACCTGGGCATCACGAATAACTGAGTCTCGGAAGATGTTCTTCTCCGCCAAGGACATGTTCTTGTTGGCTAGGCCAAGGTTCACGCCAAAGACTAAGTTCTCCTCGGAACCTATTTGGACATATCGGTTTCTCATCTTGACTGATGGGACGATATCGAGAGGCTCAGTAAACGTCACTACTGAGTCTTGGGACAGGCTAAACGTATGGACATATGTTACGAGGCTCCCGGTTTCCGTATTACGTAAAGTCCAAATATCGAAATAGTTTCCTACCTGTAAACCACTTGCAGCAATTGTCTTAGATGACCCGTCTTCCTCAGTGCCAGAGATTCCAGGTCGAAGGACAACAGAGAACACACCTTCATCATAATTGTCAGCCCTGTAGACCCCGCTAGCAGCGGAAGCGTCCAGGGAATACCCAGAGTTGTCATAGCTTGTGCTGGTTACCAAAGTGTCCGGTGCTGCAAACCTAAAGATGGAATCATCGTACATTGACGACGCTACCAATCCGTACCTGACAGATGAGCCTTGGAGGTCCAAGAGGTTCTCAGGAAGGCCATTGGTAATGTAAGGGAACTCAGTACTTGAAGAGGTTGTATCTTTGAAGATATGAACGGAAGATACTTCATACGGGTCGGAATACCCTCCTCCCACAACGTAGTGCATCTGTAGCTCTACTCTCTCTTCCGTGGCTGGCCTATTATGCCTAGGGACTACAGTGATTGAATTTAGTTGTGACATACTGTATTATTTACTCCTTTGGACGAACCTCCTCAAGGAGTTCTTTATACACCTTTAACAGGACCTCCCTGTCCCGAAAGGTCAAGGAGGAATACAGACTATGGCTGATTCCCTGATACTCAAACAAACTAGCCTCCCTCAGGAGGTTTTCGGCTGTCAGCCGTGCGACTAGTTCGGAGTAAAAAAATCCTTGCTCAATCCTAGAGCAATTTGATTGTCTTGGTGACAAGCGTTGCACTGGAAGATTACCATCTTCTCCATCCCATAATCGCTGCCATACACAGAGTTGTGAACTGTATCAACATCTCTCAAAGTGGTTCCTTGCAAGAACGCAAAGATGATTTTGCTGTCAGTTACTTCATCAACAGATAGGATGAATCGGTGAAGATTCATATACATGTCGTTAATGCTTCCTGTGTGCATTTCGTCCTTTACTGCGGGATGCCTTGCGACAACAGTAGTTTCAGAGTCTGGGAGCTTTAGAGTGATGGTGTTGAGATTTTCCTGGGCGTACTTCACAGGCAGGGTCTCAAGGTCAATTTGGAGCTTGTTAATCTTTCCACACTCCTTATTGGTGCAGGTGCTTTCCATTGGATAGATGTTACCCCAGGTAAGTTCTCGCAGTTTAAACAGGAGGTAGTCTCGGTCAGGAAGGGTTAAATACTCCCCAGGAACTCCTTCAACGCAGCGGCTAATAACCTGAGAGATTCCTGCTGTAACGTCGCCTTGGAGGTTCTTTAGGTCAAGCTCGTCTTGGAAATTGAATGGTCTGATTTTGACCGTAGCCACTCCATTGTATGCGTGTCCCCCGGATGGGAGGTTTACGCTGACCCATTCTTTCTTACCCTGTACCTTTGCTAAGAGATTGGTTAAAATGTCACTATCCACATTGGTCTGTGGCGCATCAATAGTTTCGGAAGCTTTCACAGACTCTAGCATCTTTTCCTTATTCAAGACAGGGGGCGCATCCATAGGTTTAAAGTCGCCTGATTGGGCCATATCCATAATACTTTGGTCTTTTTCCATCGAGATATCTATTATGTTTGTGGGAGAATGTACATATTTAGGTGCGATTTGTAATAACCAACACACGAACACAGCTTATAACCAAGAACCAGCATCTATTTGGAATCTTGTTAAAGAAGTATACAAGGAAGGTTCAAGGGTATTTCCACTCCAAGCTGTATAAGCAAGGGAAGTGGGACGGTGGGAAGAAGTTCTTTTCACTGACAGGCAGGTTTGACACAGGACTATTGCCTTTTATACAAGCAGACCTAGACAGGGCTGGGCTACCTTATGAAGTGGAGGATAAGCGGGAATTCTTTGAGATGGGAAGTCCTGACGTGGAAGGTCTTACTTTGAGAGATTACCAAGAAGAGTTTGTAGAGTCAGCTTTGAAGCAAAGGCGTTGCATTATTAAAGCTCCAACAGCGGCTGGAAAAACTGCAATCATGATATCCATCCTCAAGGCAATCGGAGATAGGAAAGGGATTCTCTTCTTTTCCAAGAAATCCATCTTGGAGCAGACGTATAACGACCTTGTGAAGTTTGGCTTTGACCCTGGCGTTTGTTTCGGTGAAGGTTACATCCTGAAAGATATGATGCTTTGCACTATTCAGTCGGTAGAGAAGATTATGGCCTCCCACTTGAAGACTGCGGAATACATCATGTTTGATGAGATTCAAGAGTTCTCAAATGGTAAGCTAGGGGTCGCCTGTATGACATCCTTTCCAAAGGCATCTGTTAGGATTGGCCTAACAGCGACCGTGCCAACCGATGACATCCCAAAGATGAATGCTATTGGAGGTTTGGGTCCTGTGCTGGAGAAGGTGTCGGTTACAGAATTGATTGAGGACAAGTGGCTAACTCCTCCAGTAATCACAATGATTAACAGAGAGAATGCTATGGAGGAAGATGATACCAAGATTTCCTACGTAGACAGTTACAACAAGTTCATCGTAAACAATGATTTGCGCAACTCAATGATTAGGTTGCTGACAGAACAGTTTGCGCAGGGGGAGCACAGCAAGACACTAATTCTTGTGAAGAGTCTTGAACATGCAAAGGTGCTACATGAACTGTTGCCTGACTCAATCATGTGTCAAGGCTCCGACCCTTTATCAGTTAGGAACAAGGCCATCAAAGAATTCAAGAGTCGTACTCATGGAATTCTCATTGGAACAGTTATCTTCCAAACAGGTGTAAACATTCCAGAGATTACACATTACATCAACGCCCGTGGGTTGAAGTCAGAGATTGCAACCATTCAAGCACTAGGCAGAGCCTTGAGATTGCATGAAACAAAGAAGGAAGTTTACATATATGATTTCCTAGATAAAGAGAGATATCTTGGCAAACACGCCAAGGCTAGAAGAACGTCATACAAGAAACTGGGACTAGAGGTAAAGATACATGGATAAGGAAACGGAAAGAGTAAAGAGGGCGAATACGCTAAGCATGGATGACGTGGAAAGTATGAAACACTTGCTTGAGTCCCTGTTGCGTGATTTCAAGGAAGGAAGTGAAATTAATGAGGACAGCATTGCATCCATGGATAATGCTATCCTTGAGTTGCTACAAATGCGAAAGAGACATGTAGCATTCTACATGTCTCTTTTGAAGCAAGGCTACCTTGAAGGTTAGTCTTCTAGGTCGTCTTCCCCTTCCGTACTTTCAGGGTCAGCATCCGATGCTGATACCTTTAGTTGTGAGATAATGTCTTCCATGTCGCTTGCGACTTGCATGGCTTCTTCCTCTGACAGGTTGACATCAGGTTCCCCTGCGTCTTCTTCCTGTTCCCCTTCATCAGGGTTTGGAACGCCACCTGCGGCAAGCTCTTCGTCGGACATCCCTACTTCTTCCCTAGAGCCTTCTTCGTCGGCCCCCTCTTTAATATCTTTCTCCTTGGCCTTGAAGTCTTTTACGTCGTCGGCCTCCTCCTTATCTTCCTTAGCCTTTTTCTCTTTCCCTTTTTTCTTGGCTTTCTTCTTGTTGTCGTCCTCTTCTTCCATCTCCTCCTCATCTTCCATCTCCTCCTCATCTTCCTTAGCCTTTTTCTCTTTCCCTTCTTTCTTGGCTTTCTTCTTGGCTTTCTTCTTGTTGTCGTCCTCTTCTTCCATCTCCTCTTGGCCGTCGTGGTCATCGTCGCCGTAGTATCCACCTTCTTCAATGGCGGTAGCAGCTTTAGCTCCTGCGGCTTCCATATTGAAAGCTTCATTAAGTGTTGAAACATCGTGACCGCATACTTCTTGCATCGACTCCACGAACACTTCCTTGATGTAATCGCTCAAGTCAAGAACTTCTACTCCGCAGTGACCGTTAACCATTGTAGCTGCCTCGGTGAATAGCTCCTTCAAGACTTCTGACTCAGTGTTTTCACTAAGAGCCTTGAACAGATACCCTTGAACTTTAGCCAAGTCTGAGAAAGTAGGAATGTATTTCAGGCTGTTGATGTTGATTCCGTAGTTCTCACTAAGCGATGAGATAATCTCTTTCTTAGCTGGCTTCTTCATCTCAAAGATGGTGGAAGTAAACTCCCTAATCATCTTCTTGGTTGTGCTGTTAGTAAAGTTAAATGTACAAATCCTAGTAAACGCTTCGTTCAACTCGCTCTTCGATGCCAGCGCGAAGTAAGGAACATCCTTTACTAGAGAAGCAAGAGGTTTCTCGACCGCTTCCTCTGTAAACATACAAGATACCAATTCCTTAACCTTGGTGTTTGCAATCCACATGTTAGAGAAGTTGCGCTTGGACTCGTAAATCTCCCTGGCAACCAATTCTCTTCGGCACACCAATGAGTATAGCTCGGAGTCTTCGTTATTGTCAAGAGTAATTCCTTCCTTGATAAGGTCTTCGTATGAGGTCTTCTCTACATCAAACGCTTTGGACAGCGCGTTGTTTATACGAATAGAGTTCCTGATATCAGGAACTTCACTTAGGGTTTTGGCGTTTTCGGTTATGGTTTGCTTTACAGTATCTTTAAGCTCGGACAGCTTCGAATACTCCTTCGTTGTTACGACTGAGGTATTCTCATTAAGCTTGGCCAGTTTATTAGTAAGCTCGGCCCTTGTCGCCATAATACTGTGTCGATTCTTAAACGTTTCAAGAATGGAACCAAAGCTATCGTTTGCCTTATCGTACCGACTATCGCTCAGCCCAGCTACCATGGCAGAGATTTTCTCCGCTACGAAAGCATCAACTGCTGAATCGGACATAATCTCATCGGCTGGTCGGACTTTGAAGCCATCCAGTTTGACATTATCTTCGTTGACAACATACTCGCAGTGAAGCAAGTGTTGGCTTTCCGAAAGCAAAGTAAGCCTATTACTTGTACTATCAATGTCAAATATGACCACATTCTCCCTCAATGCACGACCAAGATAATCAACAGCGTTGGTTAGTCGTGCGTAGGAAGCGTCCCTAATCTTAAAAATGTCTCCGAAATCCATAACAGCCTGTATTGTATATACAGCCTATAAATTGATTTCTACTTCAATATTTTGCTACTGAGCGCCTGTAGGTTCCGCCCCGGCTTCGGCATCAGCCCCATCACCTGGAATTGCTTCCCCTCCCCCTCCTCCCATAGCAGCCTCTTGTTGTGCTGCTTGTTCGGCGGCTTCTTGCTCTGCCTTCTTCTTCATACGTGCAACCATTTCGTTGATTTCTGAGTCAGACATTCCAAAGTATTCTTTGTAAATGTACTCATCATCAAACAGTTGCAGACCTTGAATTTGAGATACAACCATAAGTTTAGCTTGGTCAAGCTCTAGCCTACGTTTCTCATGCATATCGGAAGGCGGCTGTAGTCGGATACTTACGCTCCTGATTACAGTCATAGGGTAACCTTTCAGCTTCAAGTGTCGTCTGAACATCTCTTCGATGCCAACCTCAACGTCACGTTGAAGTCGGGATACGGCTTTAGAGAATTTTAAATCTAGCTGACTTAGGTTCGCCTTTCGTTCTGGGGACTTATCCTTTTCAACGATAAAGTCCTTGGGTACTTTCATAGCTGCAAGTACCTTATCTCTCCAATACTTAACGTCATCAATATCACCAAGGTTCTGTCCTCCTGGCAATACGTCAATGTCAGTACCTTTTCCATTTCGTGTCAGGACGAAGAAGTCTTCATCAACCGACGCTGGGTTATACCTTTCGTTAACTGTTCCGGTTCCGGTATCCCAGTACTTCTCTTTCTTGAACTTAGCTTTTACCCTTTCTAGGTAAGCCTCGCCTTTAGACTGTGGCATAGTTCCGATGTCAATCTTGAACACCCTTCTTTCAGGTGCGCGTTGCAGCCTGTAAATCAACATCGCATCCTCCATCAACCTAAGGGAACGCCATGTCCTAATAGCTGATGCAGCAATACTCTTCCCATAAGGATAGAAGTTAGAGTCAGACGTTAGCCGCCTGAAATGGATAAGTTGGTGTTTGTCCAACTTAATAGTGTTCTTCTCATCCAAAGGTAGGGAGCCAGGGTTTGAATCCATTGTCTGCCCACTCTTAGGAATCTCTTGATAGTAGTTTTGCAAGTATCCGTAGTTGTCCTCAATACGGAAGATGTACTTAGGGTCAAGAACCTTGAGCCTAACAATACCCATCTTAGGGTTCTTTAGGTTAGTAACGTTCTCAATGAAACAGTCACCATACTTTCCTACGTTCCTTACAATGTCCCAGATGTATTTGTCCAAGCGAGTTGTTCTAATGAACTTCTCTGCCTCTCTACGCATGATTTCAGTTTCAGAGTCAATCTTAAAGATTTGACCTGAACTATCTTCTTGAGTAGCGTCATCCGCATAGATGTCAAACGCAGAACAAATCTCTGGGTAGTCATCCATCTTCTCGACATCCCTATACCTGCCACGCCTTGTAGTCTCAATTTGAGGGAGATTGATTTGACCACGGCTAACCGCGATTCCACCCATCCCTCCTGTCCCATCCATGTCATTAGGGATGAGAGGGGAAGAAGTATCTCCACCTCTAGGCTCAGGTTTGCGAGGGCGACCAGCAGGAGGTTTAGTTTCCTTAGAGAAAACGGTTCTCCACCATGCTGCAAAAGGCCCTAGGTTTTGTCCACCCATACCATGCATTCGCTGGTAAGGGAATGAGGTGTACTCCTCTTCAATTATTTCGTTTCCAAATTCGTCTAACTCAGTACCCATGCTCTATATTCCTCAAAATGTTCGTCGATACCATCGACTGCTTTCATAGACACCAAACTGTCGCCCTTTACTGCCTCCATAGGTTTGTCGCCATCCAACAATGGCATTTCCCCTGCAAGCTCAAGTTTAGACATTACGTGTGCAGCTAAAGCAAGACTGGTTACAAGGTCGTCATGATAACCTTTATCAGCCTGAACTTTTCCTGACTCGGTGGTAATAAAGCAGACTAACTCCTCTGAGGTTCTCTTGGAATTAATCTTCACCCTATTTAGGTACAAGCAGTCCTGTAATGACTCAAGAACTGCATCCCTTCCTGTCTTAGACAAAAGTACACCGCACTCCCCTTTTTCGTCGAACCACATGTTCTCGTACTCTAACTCTTCAAAAAGGTCCTCAATGAGAATAATTCCTAAAGAGTTTCTTTCACACGCGATACGTGCGAAGTTGTACTGCAATGCGACCTCATATACGTCTTGCGCTAGGTCTCGCATCTTAGTGTTGGCAGAATAATACTCTGCTACCTGTTCACCTGTGTTCAGACAAATTACATGGAAAGCTGCGAAATCCCTACCAACCCCATAAGATGGGTCTACGGCGATTAGGTATTCGAAACCAGGACGAGCTTCTTTCCACACCCTGAACTTGTTGTACTTGTAGCTCTTATAATTGTCGTTAATCGTTTCCATGATTCGACTAAGAGTATCTCTATCAATAAAGGTATCACCCGTTCCTAAGAACTGACATAGTACTTCTTGCAGCCACGCTCGTTCACCAAGCGTAGGTCGCATAGTTTTGGCCCAAGCATCAGTATATTCTGGGTGCTCTCTCCAGTGAATGTCAATAACGTTAAACTCAGTCTTCCCAGCGACTGAATCTCGGTACAACTCGTAATACACGTTTGACATACCGTTAACAGTAGACAGGAGCACAGCTTCACCACCAGTTGAAATCGTAGGGAAGATAGCCTTCCAAAACTCTCTCATGTTATCAATGAACGCGGCTTCGTCAACAATCAGCAGGGAAACCGCTTCGGAACGACCAGCACCAGCAGGTTGTGATTTGATTCGACTTCCTGTAGCCAATCTTAAGTTGTGAACGTTCTTCTTCGTAATTTCAGGTCGTAGCCATGCAGGAAGTTCTTCATACATCCCGAACACTCTTTCTAGGAACGCAGATGATTCACGTTCACCAATCGACACAACCATGATGTTCTTGTCTTCTTGGAAGATAATGTACCACAGCGCATACGCGCACATGATAGTTGTAACACCCGCCTGACGAAACTTCCTAATAATGTTGAATCGGTGCTCACCTATCTCACTGACAATCCTTTTCTGGAATCTATACAGGTCAAACGGAATCGTACCCTTTTTTGGGTGGACAATATAAATGTAGTTAAGAATGAAGTACTCACAGCTTTCTGCACATTTAAGGTACTCTTCCTCCATTTCTTCCGGTGTCATACTATGATATCTAGAGAGGGTTCCCTCTATACGTTATGATTATCCCAGAGCCTGAAATACACGTACTTCTCCCTACTAGGGACGAAAACACAGCAAAAGCATCGACTAGCGACAAGTTCTTTCAAGAGATAGGGCATACCCAGTATGAGTATGGAATCGGGCACGACTCCATTTTTGATGCTGTAACCTCTCAAGTTCACCACGGGCCTGTGTACCATAGCGACAGAGATATCCTAATAGTCATGCACGATGATGTGGATATTCTGTCCAACAAAGCAGTCTTCAAGTATTGCCTAGAACCTTTAAAGGATGAAACGACAGGCTTCGTAGGCGTAGCAGGAACACAGTTCCTCCGCCAATCTGCTATCTGGTGGGAAGGTATGCAACAACCTTCTGCTATTACAGCACTCGCTGGGACTGTGGGACACGGTAGCAATCTATCGGAAATGCATAGAACTGTGTATGGCCCTGGCAATAAGAGACAGGTTGTAGTTATAGACGGCCTCTTTCTAGCCGCAACGTATCGAACCTGGAGAGCTGTCAGAACAGCCATGCCAGAAGGTTTTGTTGGTGGATGGGACTTCTATGACCTGTATTACACCTTCCAGGCACATATGAAAGGGTTGAAGAATTACGTAATGCCTCTCGACGTTTTGCACAAATCTCCAGGTGAGATTGATGGAAAGGAAGGTTGGCACAAGAACCGAGAGGTCTTCCTAAGGAAGTATGGCAAACATCTCCCCCAGACAATCGCCTAAGCTTTGCAGCTTATAATGACATGCATATCAGGTCCTGAGCGGTCAATGTCATCCATAATGGATGCAAGTCCATCTTTGGGTTCCCCACTGTGTAACGAGAGAAATAGGTTGCAAGTGGTCATTAAGTACTCTGATGCTTCTTTGTAGTCTTTATCAAAGTCTAATGGGGAGTACATGTCTGTAGACAGGTACGTTACGCCCTCCGCCTCTCTTGTGCATCTTCTGAGGAAAGTCTTATCACTCTTGCAGAAGTTCTTTTCCCAACCCTTTTTAGGAAGCACAATGATAAAAGGGATTCTCATAGCTGCCAATATAGCAAAAGTCTTTAAAACAACCCCTGGGACAGGAATTACGTAAGCTACGTTTGGGTCTAAGGCATTCAGACACATTTGGATACGGGAATACTTAATTGTGTTGCATTCCCCAAAAAAGGTGTCATCTCCCATAACAGCTATTCTTTTCTCTAATTTCATAGACCTACGATATATAATCTTAGAGCTTGCCATTATGAACTACAAACAAGGTGAAATTACAGAAGTTGTCGGCCCTGCACTACTAGCCGTAGGAGCAGTTGCGAAGAATGCAGCGGTCGCCGTTAAGAAGAAACTTGTTGGGGACAAGAAAAGCGAAAAGCAAAAGGTCAAGCCTATTGGGACAGATACTGTCGAAGATAACATGAAATACACACAAGGTACTATTGAAGAGGGGCCTCTGGGCAACATTATCGCAACCGCTAAAGGCAAGCTTAAAACCAGGAAGGCAGTGGGCAAAGGGCAAGCTGGAGCCATTGAAAGACTTCACTCAGCCGAGGCAAAGGAGAAAGGGACCGACGCTTACCAGGATAAGAAGCTTGCGACTAAGCTGAAATCTAAGGCCGATAAGATTGCCAAGCGGGATAAGAAAGAGGCTGCATCAGGTAAGAGGCCCGGAGTACTTAAAAGGCTTGTTAGGAAGGTTACAGGTCAAAGTACGCAAGCTGGGGAACGTGCGCGTAACTTGCACAGGGTAAGCCAAAGTGCTGCACATAAAAGTGGTCGCAAGGAAGGTTATGAGAAAGACAGAACACCTTCCCAAAGGAAGCCGGGGTTACAGGCAGATAACATGAATTACGATAAAGCAACATACATTTCAGAAGCAGGAGTGCAGAGCGCACAACGGAAACTCAAAGGGGCTGTTAAGGCTTACAAGAATGGGAACCTAGACGCGAAAGGAGTTATGACGGCGGTGACACGGGTTAATAACAAGAGGGCATCAAGCAAGGATAGGCTTGCTAGACGAGATGCTGCTAAAGCTGCTAAGGACGACTCTTAAATGAGGGAAGTGCTGGCCTTAAACGTCTAGGGCGCAAAGCCCCGTAGGATTTTAGTCCTACGGGGCTTTTCTCATTTAGATTAACCTATAGTATCTGTGATGAGACTCTCTAAGTCCCTTCTCACACTTGCGGTTACTGCGTAATGGTATACGCCGTACCCTGCAAAACCTTGTTCCTGTACCTCATGTACTTCGAATACAATGTTTTGGAACCTTGGTTGAATTACATCACCTGCCTCCAAAGGTCTGTGCAATTGAGTATCTAAGTAGCTCTTGTTAAACGTAAAGGTTTGGTCGTTGGTAAGCTTAATACCGAACTCTGATAGTTCCTCACCAATTGGGATAGGTGTGTAGTGTCCTCGGACAAGTACTTTCGTGGCGTACTTCTTAAGCCTATCCTCTTCGTACAGTTCGTCGTAGTTGCTATCTGTTTCTACTTTGTAAATATAGAACTCAGAACCTCCGAGGGCAATTTGCTCCTCGTCGATAATATTGAAGAACCCGATGTCTGGGTTTTCCTCGCTGAACATATCAAGGCGAACATCCTCAGGTACTTCAACCTCCGGTAGGGAGCCATGTCCATGCTTGTTGAAGTGCTTTCTTAGGTTCATTTACTTACTCTCTTTCTTCTTAA
>Ga0098052_1000017_pt1 | contig 97074 bp, 118 predicted proteins | sample 15_taG_FD_81591 | JGI IMG/M metagenome (GOLD analysis project Ga0098052, IMG submission 81591) | Marine viral communities from the Subarctic Pacific Ocean - 15_ETSP_OMZ_AT15312 metaG | ecosystem: Environmental > Aquatic > Marine > Oceanic | place: Pacific Ocean | collected 2015-01-18
GAACGATCAGGTAGTTTTAAGAACTCAGTACATGAATTCAACATCATCATAGCTGAAGATGCAGATAGTTATTTGACAACAGTAAGATGCCATGCACTTCTTGGTGTATTATCGTGGAAAGAAGTTATTGTTGAAGAAAAAAGATTTCCAGAGCTTAAGTACAGTGATACGTTAAGAGGAGGATTTGATATGGGCAATGCATAGATCATGAAATTCACAGGAAACATAGGACTGGACTGGTGGTTACAACAGGAGGAGAAGAAAAAGAAACGTCGCGAGGAATATGATAAACGTAGAAAACAACGAATAGAAGATTACAATAAGAAAAGAAACAAGTGAACTACGTTAAAAAGAAAATAGCAGGATTGATTTGGGACTTATCAGAATGGTCAGGAATACCATTAGGGAAATACGCTGAACCAATATTCAGGATCATGATAGGAGCTAACAACAATAACAGCAAGAAACTATGAGCAACTGGTGGCCATGTGATAACTGTGGAACACGACATGATCCTAAAGTAGAATGCAAAGAATATCATATCGATAGACATCAAAGAACTTCTGGTGGTAGACCTATCAGTAGAAAAGAAAAACGAGCAAGAAAACGTAAGAACTTGAAGATGTCAAAACGTAGTCAAAAATGAACATGTTAAAAGATAAATCTTTTAAGTGTTATTTGGTAATAACATTTTATTAAATTTGGCATGTAGATAAAATTGTATAGATCCAGAAATAGAATGGCAAAGAAGAAAACATCGACCACGAAACCTGCAACTCTCAAAGTTGTCAAGACCCCTGAAGATCACCCAGCAAGTAACGAGCCAGAGTCTAATAAGGCGAATGGTGGGGATGTACATGAGGTCCAGTTGCCTACAGGCGAGGAGGTTCTTGCAGCTGAGAAAGATGTCGTCGAGGAAGTAACACGAGGGCAACTTGTCAAGTTTGCAAGCAAGATCAATATCTTGACGAAAGGCAAATGGTTCACCATTGCAAGATTTCAGAAGTTGTTCAAGATGCCCAAGCCACAATCAGCTCAAATTCTTCTTGCTTTGTTTGCTGAAAAACTTATTGCGATTGACCAACGTGCTGGTGTAAACAAGTACAAGATTGACTTTGGTAAGACAACACAGCTTGAAATCATTGACAAAACAATTAACAGGCATAAGAATTCAATGGTTGCATTGATGAAGGAAAGGAAGTCACTGATGTTAGAGATCGAGCAAGATAAAAAAGCTGCAGTAAAAGCCAAGAAAGAAGAAAAGAAGACAAAGTAATTCAAGGCAATAAGTTATATTTGTTTCCGTTAATAAGCAAATCATGGCTAAGAATAAAGGCAAACGTAAGAAGAATAAAATCGTTAAAGCCGAACAGGTAGGCCTAAGTGGGGACATATTTTCAAAGGAATTACTTTCATTAGATGCTTTAGGAAAAGAAACTGAGATCAAAAAAGGATTATTGATCAAAGAGGCCTTAAGTACTGATGACCCTACTACCATATTGAAAGCACAAAGTTATTTGAAAGCTATTGAGGAGCGAGGAGACAGTAGACCCAAATCACTGATCCTCGATAATACGTTCTTCAGTGGACAAGGTTGGAAAGAAAAATCCTACTCGGTATCATACGAGCTATTGAGGGGAATGGCAAGAACACCTATCATCAAATCAATTGTTGAAACGAGAGTTGAACAGGTAGTTGATTTCATGACACCTCAAGAAGATCGATATTCAACAGGTTTTATAATCAGGCCAAAGAGAAAGGCACATTTCAGTGATGAAGAAGAGAAGTTAAAACCTGAGCAGATCAAACGTGCTTCGGAAATTACTGATTGGATCATGAACTGTGGACCTAATGCTAATGAATGGCATGGTGATGATATTGATAGTTTCACAAGAAAGGTAGTTCGAGACTCATTATCATTTGACCAGATGTGTTGGGAGAACGTTGAGAATAGGAGAGGGGATCTTACTGAGATCATAGCTGTTGATGGTGCATCGTTCAGACTTACTGACCAGATCAATGAAGAGGACTACGAGAAACTTACATCAATCAAGCAAGTTCTTGGAAAAGAGGAGAAGAAGAACCACGTAAAAGGCTATCCACCATATTACTTGCAAGTATATCAAGGCAGGATCATTGCTCAGTTCTACCCTTGGGAAATGTGCTTTGGTATCAGAAATGCACAAACATCAATCCTATCAAATGGATATGGACGTTCTGAACTGGAGGATCTGGTTCAAACAGTTACTTCATTGCTTAACGTAGATCAGTACAATGCCAATTATTTCAAAGTAGGTTCAAATCCAAAAGGGATCCTAAGGGTAACAGGAAATGTATCCAACGAACGATTGGACGAATTCAAGTCCCAATGGCAAGCACAGATGGCAGGAGTACATAATGCCCATAAGCTTCCAGTAATAGAAGCTGATAAGATGGACTTCATTACTACCCAAGGCACCAACAAGGAAATGGAATACAGCAAATATCAGGAGTTCCTGATCAAAGTAGGCTGCGCTGTATTCAAAATGGACCCATCGGAGATTGGATTTCCTATGTCAGGTTCAAGTGATGCCAAGCCAATGTTTGAAGGAAACAACGAGGCAAGGCTAAAACATTCAAAAGACAAGGGCCTCAAACCTATACTGAAGTTCTATGAACGTAAGTTCCAACGTTATGTTATTGATCGTTTGGATCCAGAATATGAAATCAAGTTTGTTGGACTTAATGCATTCACCCCAGAAGAAGAACTGGAAGCAGAGATCAAGAAGGTACAGAACTTCAAAACGGTTAATGAAACCAGAAAGGAATTTGGATTGGATGAACATCCAGATGGTGACATCATATTAAATCCAGTCATGATGCAAGCCAAACAAATGGAAGCCATGAATGGTATGGGACAAGAGTCAGACCAATTTGCAGATGATAATCCATTCAACTGGGATGATGAAGGAGACCCAACGGAAAAAGGAGAAAAGACTGGACCTATCGTAGATGCATTGAACCAATACATCAAAAAGGAATTGGTAGAAGAATAATCATGGCTGATAAGTTTAAGCAAGCTACTACAGATGCAAATAACTTCATACACAACTATCCTCCAGTTGTAGAAGAGGTAGAAGAAGCAATTGCAGTTGAAGATGCCACTTCACAAAAGGATGCATTGACCAATGAAGAATTAAGGGAAGTTCCATTAGAGGTAAGTTCAGAAGGTTTAACAGATAAAGAACTTAGGGCATCAGCTGTACCAGTAACAGATTTAGGACATCAAACAGATGCACTTACTGACACAGAATTAAGAGCAAGTCCAGTTGAGGTAATAGCATCTGAAGATGTTCAAAAGATAAGTACAGTCAATTCATCCAATGTATTACTTACATCTGGTTCAACGTTTACAGGGGTTTGGGAAGATGTTACATTATATCCAGCCTTAACAATATCTGTATCAACTGACCAAGATGGAACCTATCAAATACAATATAGCCCAGATGGTGTGAACGTTGATAGTAGCCTGACGAGATACTATCGTACAAATCAGATAAATGTACCACATAGGTTTACCAATGCAAGGGGGTATATGAGAATTGTATTCACAAATACTACAGCTTCAGATCAAACATATTTAAGGCTCCAAACAACACTTGGTTTCTTCAGTGATCTTAATGCACCTATTGACTCAACATTGGCTCAGGACTTTGATGCTTTGGTTGTAAGGCCTACAGATTTTCATACAGAGGTAGGGTTAGGCAGACGACAAGGTTTTGAACTTTGGAATAAGTTTGGCTATAACCAAAACATAAGCGTTGGTACAGAGGCGGTGCTTTCTTGGGGTGGTTCGTTTACACCATTGTTAGTGGCAACCACAATGTCGATAGTTTCAGATTCAGTAGATGATGCTGTTGGTGGAATAGGGGTTGAGCAAGCGGTCATCTATTACATAGACGAAAACAGATTACCTCAGATAAAGGTTATTCCAATGAACGGAACAACGCCTGTTGTTACTGTCGAATTAAGTCTTGGGATAAATAGGGTTGCGATGTTCTTATGTGGCAGTAACATGAAGAATGTCGGTACAATAACTGTTACGGCTGTTACGGGTGGAAGTACGATGGCTGAAATGCCAGCAGGGGGTGGAGTTACACAGCAATGTCTTTTCCACGTTCCATTAGGGTATCAATTTTCTGCGGAATGGTTATGGGCCAATACTCTGAAACCATCAGGACAAAACCCAACCGTAACCATAAAGATGTGGGTGTGGTCATCCGTATCAAATGGTATGCAAGAAGTTTACAGAAAGACTTTGGACACCGCAGTTGTAACACATCTAAGTGAAAACCCTAATCTGCCGTTTCCTATTACAGAGGGTACTGTTTTGTGGTTAGAGGCTACAACAGATAAAAATGCCACAATCGTTGAAGGAAGATTTTCAGGAGAACTGGTAAGAAATATAGATGCTTAATAATAACGAAGAAAAAGAGTATTTTTGAAATGAAACAGGGAACAAAAATCAGGAACAATGGAGAGAAATGAAACATCATATAATCGCCTTAATTATGATACTATCACAAAGATCATTTCCGCTACAGATAGTGGACAGCGTATTTAGCACGCTTAACGGAATATTCAAATTAACGTTAATGCAGGTGCTCGTTCTAATGATAACCTTGAGTTCAGTTATAATCACCTTTGAGGGATTTGTTGAACATTGGGTTTGGGAACCATTCTGGACACTGCCTATCATGTGGATGTTCTATATAGCCGATACGGCCACTGCAATCATAAGAACTGGAAGGGTAAATGGGACAAATTGGGAGTTCAGTTCTGATAAGTTCCAAAAGTTCATTGTGGATGTAATTGGAGTAACGATTGTACTTGGTGCAGTTCATGCCTTTCCTGTTATTGGAAATTTGATGATGGAACATCAGGACTTGGCGGTGGCAAAGAGGGAAGCAACATACGACATGTTAATACTATCAACATGGGGAGCATATCTTGCCATTGCGGTAAGACAAGGATTTTCAATCGTTGCAAATGCTTCCAAAGCAGGGGTTATACCTAAAGGAGCAGCCAAGGTAATAAGCAAGCATCTGGACAGGTATAAAGAAAGTGTATGGGATGACACAATAATCAAAGGGAAATGAAAGAAGCTTGGAAAAATCTATCAACAGGACTTAAGATCCTCATAATTGGGTTAGCATTATTGGTAACCTTATTGGGAATTGCAGTAATTGTTACAAGTATCCAGAATGCAAAGCTTGAGAAAGATGCAGTAGACCTTGTTGAACTACAGAAAAAGGAATTGGATGATAGCAAGAAAGGCTTTGAGGACATCATAAAAGGAAAGGAGAAGGAGATCAATGATACCAATGATGATATAACCAGCATAAGGGAACTAAGGAAAAAGGACCAAGAAGATGCAAGATATTGGTACGCAAAGGCACAACAACGTAAAACACAGATCGATGACATCAATAAACAGATTGCTGGTATGGATAGTTCTGAGCTTCGGGACGTTTACATCGGTATACTCACAGCACATAATCTTAATTGAAGATGAAACCCATCATTGCTTTACTGAAGCTCAGACGAAGTTCTGGGTTACTCAACAACAAGAGAACCAAGTTCACGAAGGGACAATCATTGACCTCGAGCAATCAACTGAAGCAAAGGATAGGGAGATTGAAAAGCTTGAAGATGAGAACAAAAAGCAAGCCTCTGTAATTGAAGCACAGAAGGTTATCATTGCTGCACAGGATACCATTCAAGACATTGATGAGAATATCCAAGATCTATCAGAGGAACAGTTAAAGAAACTTCGAAAGAAGAAGAAGCTTGAAAAGGCTTGGAAGGTATGGATACGTCCTACATTAATAGGTCTGGGTTCAGGCTTGGTCGGTTATGGATTGGGTTCAATACCAAAATGACCAGAACAGTAAACATGCATTTCATTGAAGCTGAAGATCATCCAGCTGAATATAAGCCAGGGAATGTATGGGTTGTAGGTCCTAAGAACAAATGGGTAATGAGTTTCCTTTGCCCTTGTGGTTGTGGAGATGAAATCCATTTGAATATGCTCCCAGGATCTGCACCACGATGGAAATATCATGGGAATAAGACCATGACACCTTCAGTCAATAGGACAAAAGGATGCAGGTCACATTTTACAATCACAGGTGGATTGGTTAAATTTCACGGTCATGTTGAAAATAGGTAACTTCGCAGCAAAGCTAACAGACAAAGGAACTTGGATCTACAAGGCCTTGGCACCTACGTTCTTTAAGAAGGATGGAGCATTACGAAAAAAGTATCATGATCTACCAAGATACAAAGTAATTCCAGAATATGAGGATGCAGCCAAAGATGAATATCAGTTAGAAATGGCGAAGGCTGTGAAGGACATTACAGATAAATTAAAGACCTTTGTCATAGATGCTTAGCGTAGAACAGGTAAACGAGTTATTGGAGATCTTGGACAGTCATACATTGATGTTCATAGGTAAGTCGCTTGGGCCTGATTACCTTACAAAGGATGAGAAGAAGTCGTTGAATAAATTAGGCATCAATCCAAGCGCGATATACAATCCTGAGATGGATACCATGAAAACTGCGTTCTACTTTGGTCTAATATCGGATGCATTAGGAAAAAGGGAGGCAAACAAGGTAACATTCAAGGACCTTAAGAAGTCATTAAGGAAAGGGGAGTATTTGCCATTGACATATAAGGAGCAAGCTACAATTCATTCAGTCAAGATGCAGTACCTTGGAGATCTACGAGCCAACAAAGGGAAGATCTTCAATGATGTCAATGGTATCATACGTGAAAAGGACAAAGGCAATCGAGCTGCTTATGAAGAAGTAATACGAAAAGAACTGGTTCAAGGAATAAAGGATAAGAAGACAGCAGGCCAAATAGCTTCAGAACTTGGACATAAGACTGGTGATTGGAGGAGAAACTTTGGAAGAATTGCAGAATTCACATCACATCAAGCTTTTGATGAGGGAAGAGCAGCATTATATAAAAGGAAACATGGTGAAGGGGCATTGGTATATAAGCAACCGTATGAAGGGGCATGTAAACATTGTATTGGGATGTACCTGACAAAAGGCCCTGGATCTGCACCTATAATATTCCTGCTAACAACACTGGAAGCCAATGGGACCAATATAGGTAAGAAGACAACCGATTGGAACCCAGTGGTAGGAAGCACACATCCATATTGTAGATGTACATTGCACAGCTATGATCCAGATTATGAGTGGGACCCTGAGACTGGCGGGTTTACGAAATTAAAGAAAAAACCTCCTCGTGTAATTAGACACAAGGTAAAAGTGACCTACGGAGGCAAAGAGTATCAAGTTTAGTTTTATATTTGTATCCAACAATCGTTAAATCACATTAATTACAATCATGGTAGACGTAATAATCACATCAGCTGTAGGTGTCATTGAAGCAGTAGTGGATATGATCAATCCAGAAATCGATGAGAACATGACAGTAATGGAGTACAAAGAACTTCCAGATGGAGCTTCTGATGCACTCGTTGCTCTTCGTGATCAATTGGAAGGTCATTTCCAACGTAAAATTGAGTCGGACAAAACTTATTTGTTCCAAGCTGCTCAAGCATACGGTTGGGATGTTACTTGGAGAAATCATGCGGATGGTTCTACAGGTACTTGGTTCAATGAGTTCTCAGGTTCAGTATCTTCTTCTGGTTCAATGTCTGGACCTTAAGTTACTTAGGTAATGATCGAGACAATAATCAACGCAAGAAATGAAGTAGGTGAAAAGGTATCGGCAACAATTACAATCGATGCTTTAGATTTCACTGTACAAAATTTTACTATTGTTGAAATTGCCCCAGCTGATGAAAAATCAAGAATACACTTTCAAGATCTTCAATTAATACCTTACACCCGTTTAGGATGGGTTGATTACCTTTTAGGAAAAGGTGTAACTGATGGTGTTAATATCAATCATTCAAACGATGAGAAAGTAAATTGGACATTGGGTGATGCAATTGAAGGCAAATATCTTACTGTTTGGTTAACCAATGAAACAGCTGGTCAAATATTTCATTTTGCAAATGAAGATCCAGCTGAACATACACTTCATATATCCAGATTGATGCTTCATGGTGTTGAAGGTGAAGTAACGTATGTTGCTATTGGACCTAAAAAAGATTACGAGTTTGGTGAAGGAGGAATTGAAATACCAAAAGAAGATATTCCAGAAGACGAAACATTGTTCCATGTTATTATGCAAGGTTTAATAGATGAAGAACCTTATGTATCTGAAATAATTATGGAAGTAAGTACTTTACCTTTTACTATTCTAATGGATGGGCCAAAGGTTAATATTCCACTTATACCACTTGTTGAGCCAGAACCAGAAGAATTGCAGATTGATATACAGTTGAAATTAGGTGGAGAAGGACCTGAAGTACACTTATTAAATAGCTATGCTGGGGAAGATCTTGGAATGAAACAAATAACGTTGCTTCGAAAATTCGATTTATCTGAATTCACAAACATTATTCATATAGGTTTGTTTAATTTTCCAGAAGGTGATACAATATCTTACGGTGGTTCATTACCCCCAGATCCTACAAATGATTATAGTATAATGATCGTTTTGGTAGATAGTTCTGAGCAAACTTGGGTATTCAATTCAGTTATGCATCTTGAAATTGATAGTCCACCTTCAACAATTACTTTAGATCCATTAGAATTACCAATGCCTTAAAATCAAAAAAAACAATCGTACATGCTATTTTTAACATCTTTATCACCAGACCCAAAAGCCTACGAAGCCCAAAATATAGCAACCAAGACAATTCTAACCTTGGAGGGCTCAAGACTTATTTCATTCAATCACCCATCAGAAGTACCCCAGATCAAAAGGATGTATCCAAATGTGGAGATACATTCAACTCAGATGACAGCTGAGAACCTATACAAGAAACCTTATGTAAGGATCAGTACTTTCTTGAATTGGGTAAGAGCAAATCAGGATATTGATGTTTTCGCACTTATCAACAGTGATATTATCATCGATAATGATGTTAAGAAATGGAAAACAGTAGAAGGTATTGTTCGAGGAGGTACACATGTTATCGCTCAACGTTATGATTTCAATGACTATGGTAATATAAGGAATGCAAAGAAACAAGTCTGGGGAATAGACATGTTTGTCCTAAATAGGAGACATTTGAAGTTCCTGAACGATGACATCTATGCAATGGGACAACCTTACTGGGATTACTGGTTACCATTCTCATTGTTCAGCAATGGTGTAAGGGTAATGAAGATCTTCAATACAAAATTGATATACCATAAGGCACATGCCCAACGATGGACAAATTCTACATGGCACATGCTAGCAAGACATTTCTCGAAATCAGTTGAGAAGAAGAAATGGAGATCACCAAAACATGATGATTATTCATTTGCCATGAGTGTATACAATGACATCTTGTATAATTCAGAAGAAATAGAATTTGAGAACAAGTATCCAGACATACATATATTGTTCAGAAAGATCCTAAGAGGATTTAAGAACCCAGTTATCTTTGATCTTGGAGCTCACATGTGTCAAGATGCAAGAACATTGGCTTTCATTGGAGGAAGCAAGGTATATGCATTTGAACCAGATACAAGGACAGTTCCAGAAAAGTTACCACCTAACGTAGTTGTTGAAAGATTGGCAATTGGAGCAGAGAACAAACAGGTGGAAATGTATATGTCATCATTGCATGGAAGTGTACCATGGACACAATCATCAAGTATCAAGAAACCAACTGGACATAAGAAGAAGTTTCCGGGAGTAAAATTCAGTAAAGAGAAGAAGAACGTTCAGCTTGTAAAACTCGATACCTATTGTAAGGAGAAAGGTATAAAGCACATTGATTTCATACATGCAGATATTCAAGGTGCTGAAATGGATTTCTTGATAGGAGCAAAGAAGATCCTTGACGATACTAAGTACCTATACATAGAATATTCGGATCAACAGTTGTATGAAGGACAACCTAACCTGACTCAGATCATGAATACATTGCCCGGGTGGTCCATTGTTGAGGACCTAAAGACTGATGTATTATTAAGAAACGATCGGTGGTTTGCATAAAATATACACTTCAATCGCCCCATTTGACCTGAAAAGGCAACGTGAAGCTCTGGAGACTTGGATATTTCATGGGTATCCTGTGATTTCCATCAATGACAAAAGAGAATTGGCGGGAATAAGCGTGTTAAAGGATGTTGTTGATATAAGGCAGATTGTACAGCTGAACATATTCCATTCAACACATGTGATGTTAGATAAGATCTTCGAGGAGATCAGAAAAGAAGATGAACATACAGTAGTGATAATGAATAGTGATATAAAGCTAATTGATCCAGATGTATTTCAGAGGTTGGTAGAAGCAGTAGATGACCAGTTGATATATTGTAAGAAATGGAACTACAACATGGCAGGTCAACTATCCATAGAAAATCATGGCATAGATATGTTCATGTTCAATTCAAAGATCCTTGATGAAATAGATCAAAGTTCTTTTTGCATAGGAAAACCCCTTTGGGATTTCTGGCTTCCATGGCAATTCCATAAGAAGCAGAAGCGAATTATGTCAGTTGAGACCAAATTCCTGACACATGACTACCATAAAAGGAATTGGAACAGGAATGATTACGTAAAGTTAGAGGGGAATTACAGACAGTATCCTGAACTGATGAATGTACCTCGGAAATACTTATCAAGCGTTATAAAGCGTGCTTTTGCCAATTCTATCGTGGCAACCTATCAATAGGACAGGAAAATAAAATAATTTTTTATTATTTCGTGTCAAGATAATGCTTATATTTATCTCGAAGTTTAACTAACACACGAACTATGAACAACACTATCAAGATCTTGGCCCAGTACGAGGAAAACTACGCTTGGGCCGATTGGGATGGCAAAGGGGAATGTCCCCAAGGCTGGAAGTTCAAGGGGTCAGCCACCCTTGAGGTAACACTTTCAGATGATGCCAGATGGTTGAACGGTGAGGACATCGCCAAGGCAGCCAAGTTAATATGTGAACAACGATCAGGGGACTCCACGCGATTGACCTATGTCAGCTATGAAATTCCTGAGTCAGTTGATTGGGAAGTTACGGAGGATGAATGGGAAAAGGCCTTGAAAGAGGCCAATCCTCCTCAGGAGGATATGTTCGGTCCAGATGAATTGGATCCAGCTGGAGGTTATGGTTTACATTCACACGTTTAATTAGATAGATATGAAAAAGGAAAAATCGCACGAATGGGAAACAGTTTGGTCCCCTATGATATGGGGAATTGGAATTGCAATTGCAATTTGCTTATTGGCTTGGGGGTACATAAGTTTGATGGCCACAAAACATAAGGCACATAGAGCCACCCTACCAAAGATCGAGGAGTTCAGATCGGTCCAAGTACTAACAATCCAAGGCGACACCGTCACTATTAGAGGTGGAGCTACATGTCACATCTATAAGGAATTGAAATAATGCCAAAGATCAAAAAGAAATTTCCAACCAACGGGGACTTGGAACCATTTTTCAGCCCAATTGATATTAATCAAATGAATGCTTTGAAAGGAACCAACACTTGCAGGGTTTATGTGGACCGTTTCGGCAATGGGTACATGGTATCACCAAAACCTAAGTACAAAAACGACCATTACCCACGTGAATACAAATTAGAATTTCAACAAATGGAAGCGAACGGCAAAGGTGGCTGGTGGTTTCCACAACCAAAATAAGATCATGAAAACAGATATTGAAAGAGTGAAAGAATACCTGATTTCAGCTGGAGGAGCAGCTGAGTTCCATACCTTGAACGACCTTTGCCTTAGTGTAACAGGTGAAGGGGAAGTCGTAAGGGTTGTCAAATGTAAAGTTACTGACGACAATCCTTTTGGTGTAAAGGATGCCCCACATGGGATAGGACCTTTGCAAATGAATGATTTGATTGTCATTGTCAAGGAGGAAATGTTCAAGAAAAAGATAATGAACAAGTTTCAGAAGATAACTGGACATCATTTCTATGAACAAGCCCAGGTACTTCCAATGAAGTTACTGAAAACTGTTCAAACATTGAACAACGAATTTGGGGATAAAAGGCAATACGCTCCATTGTTCATGAATGGTGATTGTGTAAAATTTCATACTGAGTCCACAAAGGTACTTGCTGCCCGAACATTGTAATAAGAAATTATTATATTTGGTGTGTGACAAGGAAAGAGGTCATGGACCAGAGCATCCTTGAAATACCAACAACAGTATGCCGAACTTCGGTTCTTTGCATCAGAAACGGTTAAATCATGTTTTGCTCTGGTCCAATTTTGTAAATTTGTAAACTAATGCCAACAGTTATACTTATCGATAAAGATCTTAAAGATTGGGTTCATAATCATGAAGTCCCATTTGCACATAGGACAGGTGATGATCTACCTGAAAAGAAACTAACTGTTGATTTCAATAAGACATATCGTGTATATGAGAACAAACGAGAAGTCCTCATGACTGCTTCTTCATCTGAAGCAATCGACAAATACAATTCAATCTAATGGCTAAGCAAAGAAAAAGCAAGAAAAAACATCATTTTTTAGTAAAAGATTGCAAGGTTGGTGATACAATCATCATTACATCTACTGATATTGGTAAGGATCGAGTAAATTGGCCAACAATTCGAGATGGTATAATTGCGAAAGCTAAAGATCTTGGATGTTTCAAAGATCTAACGTTGGAAAATATTGATGATGGTACTGAAAATAAAGTCAAAGTAATGTTCTATGAAGCTTGATATTGTCATCCCATTGGGGATGGAAGGAATGGGATGGGATGATAATGAATTGAAATATGCATTGCGATCCATTGAAAAAAACTTCAAAGATCTTGGTCAAGTATGGATCATAGGATATAAGCCAAATTGGTTGGTGAATGTAAAGTATATCCAAGCATTCGATCCATATAAGCACAACAAAGATGCTAACCTGATCAATAAGATAATCCTTGCGTGTCAGCAAGATGAATTATCTGAACAATTCCTATTCACATCTGATGATCATTTCATAATGAAACCTGTGGATGCTTCATGGTTTGATAGGCCATTGATGGACAATAGCCAGATGAAATTTGACAGAAATAAGAAATTGAACAGATGGCAACAAAGATTGGTTCAAACTGAGGCAGCATGTTTGGCAAGGTCTCGCCCATCGAATTGTTACGAGGCACATGTACCATATAAATTCAACAAGCGATTATATCCTCATTTTATGCTTCAATTCGACTATGGCGAGGGCCTTGGGTATACATTGGCTTCTCCATATTTCAATTCAGTTCAATTAGAATATCAGGAACCTGAAGAAAATACTGTTGCCAGAGTCAATCATAAGGTCCAGTCACGAGAAGAATTGGATGGACTTGTGAAGGATAAGATGTTCTTCAACTATTCAACAGTTGCATTTGACGATACAATTAAGACATTCCTTGCGGAAAGATTTACAGAAAAGAGTAAATTTGAAGCATGACAACCGTAAACCTTGATCCGAAGATTAGAAGATGTCTAAGAAAATCATAGCTACCGATCACCTCCACGTAGCGAAGAACCTTGTTGAAATGTACAAGGGCAAAGAGGATTACAACTCAGAAAAAATTTCAGGTGTATTGGATTACAACCTTGAAAAAGGTATCATTGATGATGATCAATTCTGTAATGCTAAGGACCAATTGGATACCATTGAAAAAGGTAGGGGAAAGACAAAGAAGATCGGGGAGTTGGATAAATCAGGCAGGAATATTAAGACTGCCAATGGTTGGGTTCCAGTTAAACATGCTGCAAAAACACATGCAGGCGCAGCTGAAGCAATTGCCAAGAAACAAGCTGCGGGACTTGATATTTCAAACTATGGACTTGATGAATACCATAAGATCATTGACTCAGCTGTAAAATCAAGGAAAGGTTTCTATACTGGATCTGGATATGATACAGATGTTGATTTATATGAAGAAAGGAAAGCATGGGGTGAAAGTTCAAGAAAAACTTACGCGATCTTAAATCTGTTTCATCCAAGAAATAATTTCAAATATGCATTAGGTCAACAGGATACGTTGGCTACTAAGGTTCTAATGGAAACAACCAATGGGAAAACTTGGAAGAAAGTTGAAGAGCAAGTAATTGGTCATGGATATGGTGGTCAAGTTCTTAAAGGTAAGATGGGGCGAATTGATAGTGCATACAATGGGAATGACTATAACAAGTTACGTCTTTCTCCTACGTGGATAAAACATAGGGAAAATAAAGCTGCTGAAACTAAAGAAAAAGCTGAATTCAAAAATGATCTACTTTCAAAGATACCATTTGATAGTAAGGATGAAGCCAGAATTAAAAATATCATTGCAAGGTCAAAAGGTTCAGATAATTCAGCAATGAGTTTTGCACAAAGTATGGCTAATTCTATTAAGGATCCTAATAAAGCTATTCAACGAGCATCTGCAGCTCATTCATTAGGACATGGTAGAATAGCTGACATATTTCTTGAAGAGGCATTCAATCTTGGATATGTTTATGAAGAACCTTACTCGCCAAAGAAAAGGAAACGAGATGGTGAACCTAAGAACTATGGTAGACCTTCACCTATCCTACCTATAGGAAAAATCAATTTGAATACTGGATCTTCTAAATATTTCAATGTTTATGAAACGTGGGGTGAAGACTCAACCTATGAAATATACAAAGATCTTAATTCTGGATGGAGTGATGGATCTAAGAAAAATTACAAGATCGTCGTAACATCAGGTAAATCACCTATAAATGATGTTGGTGATAAGGCAGGTTTCATACACGATCAAAATCATAGAGGATTATTTGATGGTGAAATGATAGACCATGCGACAGGTTCAGAATTAAAAAGGTTAGCAGCAACGTATGGTAATTCAATTTCAGGATACGTATACAAGTAATGAACAACGAGGAAAAGCGCATATCGAATAATATTCTCAAATCCTATGGATTAGACATTGAGAAGGGTAGGGGAACCACCAAGAAAATTGGCGAACTTGATAAGTCAGGCAAGAATATCAAAACTGCGAATGGCTGGGTACCTGTTAAAAAACATCAAGCAGGAGGTAGTTCTGAACCAAAAGAGGGAACAATAGCAAGTATCAAAAAAGTTGCAAGAAGTTTAGGTATACCAAACGATCCAAGTGGATTAAGCGATTTTGTATCTTGGACAAAACGAGGAGGATATGCTGGTGAAAAGAAGGTAGGCACTGTTTCAAGAAAAGCTATTGAACTTGGTTGGAAAGAGGAAAGCGATTACCATGATACACATCCAGCAAATGGAAATACATCAAAAGGTACAATATTTATCTCACCTGATGGTAAATTCAAATTAGATGCCAGTGTGTACTTTGGTGAAACTGCAAGCAAAAATGCTTATGGGTTAATGCTAAAAAGGGTTAAGGAGCCTGAAACAAAAGGTGATGGTTCAGGACTTCTTGATAAAGTAAAAGAAAATCTGAGAAAAGAAAAACCTCTTACTGCGGCTGTAATTGCTGTGGGTGTTATTAACATGAATACTGGAATGACTGGTCATGGTTGGAGTATTTATGAAAACAAAGGAATGCATGCTTTCTTGACAGATCAAGGTTCATTGCTATTAGGAAATCCAAAAACATTTGAAGTTGGTAACAAGGACATAACTCTTAGAGACAATGACTCAAATAGGCGAAAAGAATATGGAGTTGAGATAATTGATAAAGCACCTTGTAATAAAGATGAGCTTTTAAGTATGCTTGAAAAACACAGGTATCATTATAAACCATTGAAAGCGTTTAGAAAAAGACCTGAGGGAAGTAGAAAATTACGTACATCATATTCTGTAAAAGGAACTGATCACACTGAAAATTGGAGAAAATGAAACCAGTAGCTAAAGACGAACAGAACATTAAGAACCGTATTGCTGAAATGTATGGCAATAAGGATGTTCCTACATGTGAAGCAATTGCGAAATCGCTTGGTAAAAAACTCAAATCGGGTGTTATTGATCAAACCTTACATGACAAGGCGATTAACCAACTTAATGGTACTGTTGAGAAAGGTGATGATGGGGAACTTGAAAAAGCTCACAAATATGTTAGCAGGTCTGGATCTAAAGGTCATTATAAGTATGTATATCGAGAGCATGGAGAAAAACCAGCTACAAAACATTTTGATGTAGGTGATCACGTTATGACACCATTTTCAGGAACTATAGTTGTTAGTAAAGTTGAAGGAAATGTTATTTGGGATCATAATGGAAGAAGGATCAGTGGTTTCCAATTAAAAGATGCTGAAATAATCGGTTCACCAGAAGCACGTAGGAGAAAGGCACAAACAATTCAAGATGCCCATAATGCCAAGATAAAAGCTGAAAAGCGAGAAAGGCAGGCAAATAAGATGACTGAAGCTAAATACAATGCAGCCATTAAAGAATGGGCATCGTCATTGGCTCATGATCTTGGTGACGAAGCAATGGAAAATGTAGGTGAAACAGTTGAGAATTTCATACTTGCTCATCCAAACGTTGTAGACTATATTGAAAATAGAAACACGTATGGATACGATAACGACCCACCTGAACTTAGAATCCAATGGGACTTAGAAGGACAACTATAATGAACCAAGAGGAGCAACGCATATCAAATAATATTTCAAAGGCTTACGGTATTGATATCGAGAAGGCCAGAGGTAAGGTGAAGAAGATTGGTGAACTTGATAAATCTGGAAAGAATATCAAGACAGCCAATGGATGGGTGCCTGTGAAAAAACATGGTTCTACTTCAATCAAAAAGAAAGCTTCACCAAAACCTAAAAAGGCTAATGCATCTATTCAAGATGATGTTGCTGGTCCTGATAAAAAAGGAGGATCAAAATTACTTGGTTTTGAAACGTACGATGTTAAAACAAGAATGGATCGTGCAGTTCTGTTTAGCAACTATGAAGAAAAATACATGGCTGACCATTTTGAAACAAAATGGAAAAGTGATCTAAGCGACCACCAGAAGAATGAAATAAGGGAAGCATTCTTTGCAGATCATGGTAGAGGAAAAGATAGTGCTGATCCAGAAAAAATAAGCGAACTTCTTGGGGGTAAGTTATCAGAGAAAAATGAAGCTTTATTTGCAATTGAGTCATTTTACATACGCGATCACGAAAAAGGCAACTATACAGATGATATGCTTAATTCTGTAACTGAAAAGACCAAAAAGGTTGTTTCACTTATTGAAAAGAATAAAGATACGTTCCAAAACTTTATAGCATCATTATATCCAGATACTGAGTCAGCAAATCGTGTTGTTTTGAGATCAAAGGATTTTGACATAATTACAGACGATCTTAATACTGCTGCTTTCAAAATGGAATACAGGCCTAAAAAATGGGATAGCAATAGACCAAACATTGGCTTCAAATGTGTTCTTTCAAATGGTAAGATCAATACCAATTTGAAAGCAATGCAAACAAACACAGAAAATAGTTTGGCTCGTTTTCCAGACTCTGGAACAAAAGAGCGCCTTGAATTAGAAAAGAAACTGGTTGATAGAACAGGAGGTGACTCATCATCTAATGCAAAACATGATGATGAGCTTATTGATCTTCAAAAAATTTATGATAATTATCATACGCTTTCAAGACATTCACATAAGCAATCAACATCAAATCTTAGTAGAAAGGATGAAAACACATTGCATTTCCACGTAGGTGATATTGGTAAGAAAAAACAAGTTCATGATACTATTAGGGATGCATTTTCACTTAGCGTTCCATCTTCAATAGGTGATTACAAGTTACAGGGAATTACTAATGGTGAAAAAATAGTTTCAAAACGTGATCACATGAAGCGAGCTCTTGAGGTTAGGGAAAATGATTACAGCGAATATGAGAATGATTATAGTATAACGTATGTTTATACTAAGAAATAAGTAAATCAATAATGGGAGAAAAATACAATCCAGCTGACCTGCTAAAACAAAATAGGCAGGATAGAGTTAATCCATACGAAAGTGATGGAGGACTTCAAAAAGTAGGTGAGACCTATGGCAAGATGATTTCCTTGATGAATGAGAATTTCAACAAGGGAAAAATTGATGAAGCGTTATGCAACAGGGGCTTCGAACAACTGGATGGGTTGATTGAAAAGGCAGGTCATAGGTATATTCGTAGAGAAGGTACTCCTGGGAATTACAAGTATGTGTATGCTGAAGATGCTAAAAAAGGCGATCACGTAAAAACCACCCAACATAATGATAAAAATCTAAGCAGAACAAAAGATACTGTTAAAGATCTTCGTATGACTGGTAAAATGTCAAAAGAGGACTATAAAAAGTATCTTGATGGTGGAGGTAAAGAAACTGATTATGTTGATCATGGTAAAAAAGAAAAATCTATTTCTGAAGAATACGATACTGAGTTAAAAAGACTTAAGGGTCTCAAGGCAAAGGTTGATGATCGAGCTGATAAGACGCATAACTATGCTGAAGGGAAACAGCTGTTAAAAGAAAGTGATAAACTTAAAAATCAGATCGAAAAACTTGAAAAGGAGAACAAGCAACAATCTTCAGAACCTGAAGAAAACGATTTTGAACCAGATGGAAAAATTCGAAGTAGACTAAAGATGAATTTGAGTCTTGATACAGAAGATCTTAATACATTCATTGACTCAATAAAAAATCAAGATCTTGAAGACAAAGTGTTTGGATTATTCACAGGATGGTCTAATAGTAGGGAACAAGGTGAGATGTATGAAAGAATAGAACGCGAACTTGATATGGCGGGTTATGATGCAGCACATTTGGATTAAAGGTTAGTTGTTAATAAAAATCGTAAATTTGTTGAAATTCAGTAGATAAAATGGACGCATTGGAAGAACTTACAGGAGGCAACCTTACAGAACAAGCTAAGGATAGGATCTCAAAATCATATACATCCAGAGTAGGCGAACGAAAGATTGCCACAACTGCCTTAGCTGTAAAGACCCTCAACGATAATTTCAATAAGGGACTAATAACTGAAGACCATCTTGAAAAGGCATTCAAACAACTTGATGGTATCATCGAGAAATCATTTCATAAGTATCTAAGTCGAGCTGGAACCCCAGGGCATTATAAGTATGTCTACCTTGAAGACCAAAAGAAAGCTGGTCAAAAAAAAAGAACAGAGGTTGATGTAGAAGGTTCAGGAACAGATGCTTCATTAGATGCACAAGCCGATAAGATTGTTCAAAGTTCAATTGATAGATATAACGATCGCCACAACCAATTACTGTTCCATCCAAGTAGATTGCTTGAACGTTCTGTGAAACATGGTTTCATTACTGAGGAGCAATCTAATAATGAAGATTTCATTGCTGCTGCCGAAGAGGTTGCTGAACGTTGGACCGAGGATCAGGATCCAGATGGTGATTTTGGTTCATCTGATTTTACAGCAGCTCTGGCAGATTTTATGGATGAAGCAGGCATCGCTTATCATCGAGGTGAAAGACATGAACTTAAACCAGGGCCAAAGGTAGTAAGCGATGCTGAAGTAAATGAATTAAAAGACCCATCTGACCCAGGCTTTACTATCACAGGTGAATATGAAGGTAAACCAGTAGAATTCTCAGGTGAGCAACTTCAAAATGCTATGGATGGTGCTTTCCATAGTGCAAATACCCCAATGGATTTTGCTATTAAAGTTTTATATGCAGTAACTGATCAGACAAGCGAAATATCAAACGAAGATATGTCAAAGTTAGAATCGTGGTATTCAGCAGAAAAAGATAGGTTACGTGGAAGAGGAGATAAGGAAGACGAAGCTGATACTTCATATAAGGGAGCAAATACTGCATTGGCAAAAATTACAGATCTTGTGAAAGATTGGTCTGGTGATACAATTACAGAAGCTGAAGTTTTATCAGTAATTGAAGCAGCCGATGATTACGGTGTTGAAGAAAATATGTTCAGAATAGAACATCCTCGAAATCAAGATGAAGAAAGCAGAAGAGTAAATTTTGCTACTGATTACATTACAAGAAATATTCCTGAAGGGATGTGGTTACATACTATGGAGCGATCAGATGTTCGTGATATTGTATGGGGAATGGTGATGGCAAAAAGAGGTAATAACAGTATCAAGATATTTGATGCATTAAAAAAATCTGATGTTGACATTGATATTTTGAAAAAAGGTAATTCAACACCATTCGTATTTACTGAAGAACAAGATGCATTCCTATTCAATGTGTTTGACATCATGAAAGGTGCTCCATCAGGAAAGATTGCTAAGAAGGTCACTGTCAAAAAGAAAGATGGTGGGACTTACATGGCAACACGTTATTTCAGCCAAGAGGAGATTGATGAAATGGAAACAAAAGGTACCACCCAAGAGGAAATGGATACCGATACATCCAATAAGATCTATGAAATATTAGAAGGGAGCAAAGCTAAATCAGCTCAACTTCGTCAATTGATTGAAATAGGTATTCATAATCCATTCCATTTGATGGCAATGAATACTGATTACAACGAGTCAAATGTATCTCATTATCTTAAGGAGGCAGGAATTGATCCAAAGTCATTTGGTTTTGGTAAGAAAAGAAAAGCTGCAACTGTGAATGACGATGGTTCAATTGAATATGAGGAGGACGATGACGAACCAAATCAAAATGAATTGGAGCAGGAGATAGAAGCAATGCTTCGAGCTGATGGTTTGCTTTTTGATACTGATCTTATGGAAGCAAATGCTGAAACAGGAAAAGATGCTGTAGATACTGTTCAGGATAAATTTGTCAACAAGGTAGCAAAAGGTGAAGCTAAACTGGCTATGATATATGGCACAGGAGGTGTTGGTAAAACATGGGGAGTAAAACAAACTATGACTAACCCATCTGTTAAGGATGAATGGGGAGAAGAATTTGGCAATGAGTTAGTAGAATATGACTCAGAACTTCAACCAAATTCTGAAGAATACGATTTCATAAAGTTCACAGGTCAAATATCACCTTCAAAACTTTATCGCGCATTGTATGAACACAATGGCAAAATTCTTATGCTTGATGACTGTGATGCTGTTCTACAAGATAGAACAATGGTGGATATGCTTAAAGGTGCTACAGATACAACATTGGAAGATATTGTTTGGGATGGTATGCCTATCAAACCTACAGGAGCTGATAAGGATACACCACCACTCCCTACGCGCTTCAAATTCAAAGGGGGCATTATATTCATATCGAATATGACTGAAGAAAAATTAAGACAAACTGCATCACCTCTATTAGACTCGAGGGCACTTTCGCTTAATGTATCAAGAACAAAGGAACAGACAATTGACAAACTTGATCGTATCAAACAACACATGGAGTTTGAAGATACAAAAGGCAATGTCATAGAAGTTTCGCCAGAGTCAAGGGACGCTGCGGTTGAATTTGTGAAAAAATGGTCTAAGTATGCTGATATTGCTAAGATCAACGCAAGAACGTTTGGTTCATTGGCAAAGGATTATGAAAGTTCAAAGTATAACGGTGTAGAAGGTTTCTTAAAATCACATTCAGCTCGATCAATAATGAATGTCCTTGATCATCAGGTTAAGAAGTACATTTATACTGAAAAGAAAAAGGAAATGAAAGCGGCAAAGGATAAAGCTGCTTTGATGAAGTCAATACATAATCATATAGGATAATGGCTAAAGAAGAAAAAACACCAGAAAAAGAAGTTGCTGAAAAAGGTAGTAATACCGAAAGTTCAGGATTGGATTTATCAAATGAAACTGATGAGTCACTTAATACAACTTTAAGGGTTATGATGAGAATATATCCACATCAAACAACCCCTGTAATGCAGGCGTATTATGATGAGCTTCAAAAGCGTGGTGTAAAAGCACCTGAAAAGGAAACAGAAAAAGATGCTGCATAACCATGGCAAAAGTAATGCCTGTAGGTACTGTACGTCACTGGAAAAAAGGTGATGTAATAAAAGCACATGATGGTACAGCCATGCATTCAGGCTGGATAGGCCTCGAATCTCCAGAACATTTAAGACAAGTTTTCAAGGAAGCAGATACGTTAGCAAATATTCTGTATAAGAAAAAAGAGCCAATCAGTGGTGAAGTTTACCTTGATCATGAATTGAGGGAAGTAAAAAGACCACCAGATAAGAATTCAGGTCCTTATTCACCAGACAAATTCAAGATCTACGAAGGTTTCTATGGTGCAGGCAAATATTCGTTCTTCAATGAGTTTTCAAGGTTATTCATGGCCAAGAAAATTGAAGCACAGGAGTATTATATAGATATGCTTCGAAGATACAATAGGGAGGAGAAGCAAGGGAACGATAGACTTGATAGAACTTCATCTGATGAAAAGAAAATGATAAGAAGGCGATCTAAAGAGTCGTTTGTCTTTTCAGGTGAAGAACTTAATGAAGGAGATGCACATGATATTGTAGCCTTAGTCAAAAAGGTATACAAGCACATGGAAAAAGGTATGAAGCTTGAACCTGATGAAAAAAAGGTTTATGATAAAGCAGCTGCCTTAGTTGATGGATTACCAATTAACTATGTAAGGTTGAAAGAAGCCATGCGTAGAAAGGAACTTGCTGTTAAGTTAATAGGTAAGAAATTTCCAGATAACTGGGCCATTCGAGAGTCATTCAGAATAAAGGCGACTGAGAAACTAAATGAATATCTTAAGAAATATAAGGATAGGATAGCTGAAGACGAAGCCAAGGATCAAGAAGCTACATTTGGTGTATCGTTGGATGCTCCAGTCGATGAGTTCTATGAAGCTGTATATGATAAGATTGATGGCGAACTTCATAAAGTCAAGAATTTTGATTTTGAGACATTAAAAGGTAAGAAGCACGATATTGTAATGAAAGGTGCTTACAATGGTGAACCTACACATGATTGCGTAGTTATTGACTGGAAAAAAATGATTGAAAAAAATTCAGATCTTCAAGCTGAATTTCCAGAGGCAACATATTGGATAGGTAAACCAAAACCAAAAGATAAAGAAAGTGATCCTCAGTTATATTATATGTCTCCAATCGAACCAGAGGATGAGCTTTATTACAAAGCGCAGTTTCATCAAATGAAATACCCATTTGCTGAATTGGTCAAATTAAGATTTGCGACTAAGTACCAAAAGGAACTTGATGGTAATTGGACGTTTGATCTACTTCCAGCAATGGAAAACATTGAAAGGGCTCTTACAGGCTTACCAGAAGGACATGTATTGAACAATAAATACATTGAAACGTTCTCCCAACAATCATTTAATGGGGGATCACATGGAGGTTATGCTTGGTTCAGTGACCATGATAGTAAGATAAATTTCTCAGATGAATGTGCAAAGCATGCAAGTATCTGGGCAAGGAGTTCAATTGCACCTGAGTTCAAAGCTACATTATATCATGAAATAGGTCATGGAGTAAGTAAAAGGTTTGGGCGTGATGGGAACCTTGATTACAAGAAATTCACAGTTGCCGCAGGTTGGTCATATCATCAAGCTGAATTAAGAGCTGGTTTTACAAGAACAGGTGATGATAAGAATTTACCAAGACATGGTTCAAATTCTGGTACTAAGTTATTGACAGCTTATGCGCATAAATCACAGGAAGAAGCTTTTGCTGAATATTATTCAATCTATAACCTTCATAAGGATGCAATTGATAAATGGTTAGAAACAGGTGAGTCGAAACATCTTAAAGAAACCTATGCTGTTGAGGTACCTATGAAGATTGAGAAGAAACAGTTGAAGGAATATTTCAATGATGGTTCAAATTGGGCTTTATCGTCTCAAATTAAAAATCGCTTGATTGATTTTAAGGGTAGAAACAAGATAAATATTCAAGAACATCTCGGTTTAGATCTTATTTCACCACATAGGTGTTCAACAGTAAAGACTGAGAAAAATAAATACAGTCCTCCAAAGGTCCTTGGAAGAAAACATAGGCAAGCACATTATGTCCCACCAGTTGTAGCAGTAAAAGACAAGAATAAGTATAAATTACTCGATGGTGTTAATAGGCAAAAGGAGTTTATGTTGAAACATAAGATGATGCCAGCTCAGTTAATATCTCAGGAGCTTTATTCACAAATGAAGAAAAACGATTTTACTGACGAGGAAATTACAGGTATCGTATCATTTCATTTGAAAGATAGTATGGTACCTATTCAGGTTTCGCAACCTGTTAAAAGAGAGGGATTGATGTACAGGAACAATGTTCTTGATTATAAGGATCTTGAAAAGAACATCCAGCCCATAAGGGCTATGAAGAAAATATTTCACAGTTCAGCTTTAGTGAAGGCATTAGGAGAAACATTTGGAATAGTAAAACAAGGCCATGAACAAGGTATTGTGACCGATGTTGATTATTTTAATGCCATCGTTAAGTATAATGAACATCGAGAAAAATTGTTAAATGGAAGAACCAGTTAAAAAGTGGAAGATCACATACGGTAACCTTGAAACAGAAGATTACGAGGGTACATTCAATGAAGCGTATGATCATGCTATGGTTAAGAGTAAAGAATTCGAAATTCTACCAGCTGATGAATGATATAATCGAAAAATCACCTGCTGGTGTCTACGTAAACAATCCAAAGAATAAAAAGTTGGGTAGGGTAGGTGCCAGATATGGTACGTCAAAGACTGCAGGTGAATATTATGGCAAGACTGTTAAGCATTTCAAGGAATATTCAAATGCAATAAATAACATCGCTTCAGAACTCGGAGGTGTTGCAATAGTAGCCCCACCTAAAAAACTTGAAAGAGTTCAGTATAAAGCCAAACATGAATACGGTGGTGATTTCAAAAAGGTCAAAGACATTTTAAGATCAACAATCGTAATAGGTAGAAGTAAAGCGTTGGAGCTTTGTGATACGATAAGGAAAAAATACCCATGCGTAAAAGCTTATGTAAATTTTAGTTCAGAAGGGTACCAAGGTGCCAATTTTGTATTTTCATTTAAGGGATTTCCAGTTGAACTTCAAGTCAATACTCCAGTCAATATGGTTTTGAAACAAGGCCATGATGATAATCCTGCGTTGAAAAATGCTTATGATATGATCAACAGTGCTGGTATACCTACTGGACTTGGTCATAAGTATTACGAAAAGTTAAGACAGGCTGGATTATCTGAAGAAACAAATACTATTGGTACTAATTTGATGAACAAGTACTATAACTATAGGGAACTGTTCATGTTGCGTGATGAACTTACAAAGGCTTCAAAACATGGCCATGGTAAAAAAAGAAAACCCATTGTTGTTTACAATAAGAAGACTGGCAAGACATATACAAGGAACCAGATTGTAGGTGACAAACTTGAAGAACATGAGACTAAGCATCCCATAAACGAGTTCTTAAGAGGTTTAACAAAATTGTCAGCTGGCAAACAAGCCGAATTCTTCAAATGGGAAAGGGACAATGCAAAATACGTTGAAGTAAATCCAATAAGCGATCTACCTCAAGATGTTCAAGATAATATTTGGGCAACAGGTCCTAAGATCAAAGAATGTTTTGGTAATTCTGCAAGGATCGCGATGGGAGGTATAAAGGGAGCTAAATATGTTGAAGGCTTCGTTTCTTTTGCAGGAGTGATACCTTTGGAACATGCTTGGGTCAAAATTGGAGACAAATATTACGATCCAACAGCTGAAGGTCCTTTGAAAGGAGGATCAGACATGGGACATTATACAGCATTGATTGAACTCAATGAAGATGAGGTTCTTGATTATATGGTAAAAGAAAGGAAACATGGACCTTGGGTAGGTTCATATTACTATAATAATAACGTTATGAAGAAAGGACTACTATCTACTTTGTTGAACCCATTTACTAAATTATTCGATAAACCAGAGTATCCTGAAAACATCTGTAAATCCTCAGATGAGACGACATTCAAGAACTATGCTGACTGTATATTAGTAAATGAAAAAGGTCAGCTTCTTCTACTCCTACGTGCTGATGGTGATTTTTATCCGAGACACTGGTGTTTGCCTGGGGGTAAAATAGAACAAGGGGAAACACAGGATGAAGGTGCTCTACGTGAATTGCTCGAGGAAACAAACATCAAACCAGTAGGTTACAACTTCTTACGAGAATATGATAATGGTGATGGTACAACTTCAAGCTATTATGAAGTCCATTGCAGTGAAAATGATTTGATGATACTTGATAACAGTGAGCATTACAACTGGTGTTGGGTAGATCAAGTTGAATTAGAAAAGTTACCTTTGATACTAAGTTTACAGGAAAGGCTTGTAGATTTATTGCCATTGACAACATTCGGTATGTTTCAAGCAAACCCTTTTACAATGACTTCAATAATCGAACAAGAGACCAATAATATTTCACCACAGTTACAGGCCAAGCATCAAAAAGAAGATGCTGCATATTACATTATTAAAACTGCCTATGATAATGGCCAACTTGGGGAGGCAGCATTCTTGAAAGCTTCATCGCAATATACTGAAATCAAAAAAGGACGCCCTGCACAAATTGGTGAGATACGAGAATGGGGAGGAGTTAAGAAACAAAAAACTGCAAATGGATGGGTCCCAGTTAAATCAGGTAAGAAAGGAGCTAAAGTTGAGGATGAGGGAAAGGATGAGAAAACTGCAAAACCAGAGGATGAAAAAACTCAACATTCTGAAGAGGAACTTGCTGGACATGCTCAAAACGCTTCTGAAGCTGACCTAAAGAAAACAGTTAGTAATTCCAAGGATGAGAAATTAAGGGTTGCTGCACAAAAGGAGCTTCAACGTCGAACCGAACAATCTGATGAGATTACTGGTAAGAACAAAGATGAGGATGCTGATGGTTGGGCTAAGAAAGATGGTGAGGATAAGAAAGGTGCTGGCGGAGAAGCAAAAACTCCCGAACATGATTATTCTGAAGATGAAGATGGATTTCATGAACAAGTTTCAAGAGCAAGAAAAGCTTATGACAATCCAATGGATGATAAGATGAAGGATCATGCAAAGTCTTTCCTTGATGGGGCAAAAGACCATAAGAAGAAAATGGGCTTTGGTTCAGAACCTGAAGACAAATCTGTTGAAAAGGAGAAATCTGATAATGCAAAAATGAAACAAGTCATGGATTTCCTTGATGGAGAACATGGTGGTGCTTCATTAGAACCAGTAAAAGGCAAGCCAGGGTTGTGGCGAGACTCAGAAAACGATATTCTTGATAAGAAAGACATAATTGCTCTTCACGAACAGTTTGATAAAGAAGGCTTGTTTGAAGAAGAGGGAATAAGCCCTGATAGTGGAAAAGATGACGATGGTTATCAAGAATGGTTAGAGAGCAGGAATTGGCGAAAACCACAAGCAGAGATTGATGCAGAGGAAAAAGCAAAGAAAGAAGAAACAACTGAAAAAGCTGGAGATCAATTATTAGAAGACTTGGGAATTGGTTATTCAACAGATACTTACAGCATATTTTTATCAGATGGGGTAAGTTCTAAGACTACACCAACAACTCTTGATAAAATGAAAAAGAATGGTGAAGATTTTGTTGAAGATAAAGAATTCAATCTAAGTCAATTGGAAGGGTTTATTGGTGGAGAAGACAAAATGAAAGAAGCTGTTAAGAAACGAGCAGCAAAAGAAAAAGTTTCCAATGACGAAATGATGTGGGCAGATAATTACACCGAAACCCAAGAAAAATTAAAAACCGCAAAAGATGGTCTTAGTAAAATAGAAGCTAAGATGGGTGAAACTAAAAAGAAATAGTTTAGATTTGTAAAGATGAAAGCTGCAAAAGATAACTTCAAATTCTTTATACCTGCCGATTTTGTAAAAGGCATTGATGATGATGGTCATGAGACTATGATGATCAAGGGAGTAGCTTCTACCAATAGAAAGGACTCACAAGGTGAAATACTCGATGTGAATGGTTTCGATCTTACTGATTTCTCGGTTATCAATTGGAACCATAAGGGAAAGGATGACGCAGGAGCTATAATTGGCGAACCTACCAAAGCTGAGGTAAAAGGGAACAAGTTATTGATTGAAGGCATGCTTTATCCAGAAATGCCAATGGCGAAAGCTGTATTCAATTTAATGAAGGCATATAAGAACTCCCCTACAGGAAAACAACTTGGACTATCAATTGAAGGAAAGGCATTGTCAAGAGATAATGTAAACCCAAAGAAAATCAATAGGGCCAAAGTAACAGGGGTTGCAGTATGTCCACATCCTATAAATGGGGATACAACTGTTGAACTATTGGAAAAAAGCTTTACACATGGAGATTTCGAGTTTGATGAAGATGAACTTGAAAGTGTAGAAAAAGCAAATGACTTCTGGTCCTTAATAGATAGTGATAGCAAATTCAAAGAATATGTTACTTCTAATAATAAGGAAGACAGAGCTGGTGGTGAAATTGGCGATATTACTGAGATAGAAAGGAATAGATTACTTAAAGCTTATACGGCAGCAGGTAACGTTCACGTATCTAAGGAGTCAGTAGAACACGATCCAAAAGGCATTGTAGATGGTAAAAAGAAAAATTTATCAAAATCTGATGTCTACGAAAAGATTTTTGATTATTTTGGTCCCGTCGAAACAAAAACGGCTCAAGGAATATACTCGTTAGTAGATAAAATTTCAACTATGGAAAAGCAACCTATCTCAGAAGACACTCTCAAAAAAGCAGAAGAAATCCTTAACCTTTCAACTGAGGAACTTATTAAGAAAGCAGCAGAAGATGGAGGCGATAAGATAAGTGATGATGATGAAGGTGACAAGAAAGATGGCGAATATGAGGGAGAGGATGGAGTAGAAAAAGCAGAAGCATTTGCAAAATCAGAATTTGCAAAAGGAACCAAAGAAGCTGACATCGTCAGTACCTTAACTAAGGGAGGCCTTGGAATTGAAAAGGCACAAGCATGTGTCAAATCATGTGTTGCTGAAGCCAATCGAAAACGAGAAGGTGGAGACGTTACGACTTTGAAAAAATCATTTGATGAGCAAACTGACATCATAAAAGGTTTCGGTGTTTCAATGGATCAAAAATTCTCAGCTGTCCTTGATATTATGAAAGGACAATCTGAAAAGATTAGCTCACTCGAAGAAATAAATAAAGGATTGGCTTCAGAAATTGAAGCATTTGGCAATTCAGGTGCCAAAAGGAAATCCGTTCCATCATTGAAGATGATCGAAAAATTCGAAAAATCTGTTGATGGTTCAGAAACGTATCAACTATCCAATAAGACTTCACGAGGATTACTTGTATCTCGCATCAATGAGGCTTCAGGCTTGAATGGTGGAGATCCAGATAAAGTGAATATGGCACTTGCAAGGGTAGCACAAGACATTGAATTGACCCAATCGGTTACTGCACCAGGGCTTCAGTTATTGAAGTCGCATCAAATCGAGGTTATCAAATAAACAATCGTTAAAGAAACAAGTTAAAGACTAAAAGCTATGGACGCAAAATTAGCAGATTATTTAGATGTCGAAGGCTTTGGCAGCGAAGGCGGAGTTGAGGAACTCTTGAAAGCGATGCAAGCTGGTGCTATTACAGGTCGTGATACCACAAATCAGGCATTAACCCAGGAACCACTCAAAGTGGAAAGCTTGGAAACGACCCTTAAACTTCTTGATTTCAGGATGAAAGATATTCGCCTGATGAACAAGATGCCAAAACTTACAGCCTACAACACGGTTGAAGAGTTCTTGCAACTTGAAAGCTATGGAGCTGATCGAGGGGGTTTCTATAACGAAGGAGAACTATCCGATGTTGAGGATAGCACTTACGTAAGACGTTCTGAACTTATCAAGTACATCCAAGTTACGGGTGAGGTTACCTTGCAAGCTCAGATGGTTCGTTCTTATGTGGATGCGATGAGGAAAGAGGTTGAAAACAAGACCATGTGGGTTTTGCGAAAAGCCAACTCAGCAATGACCAAAGGAAATGAAGATCATATCGGTCAGGAATGGAACGGACTTTATAAACAACACGCAGCAATTGGTGTTGGTGCCGGCTTCCTATATAATACTATAGAGGAGTATTACAATTCCAATGTAGTGATTGACCTTCGTGGAAGATCATTGGTCCAACAAGATGTTGAAAATGCAGCTGTTATCGTGGATGACAACTACGGAACTCCAACTGATCTATTTGCTGTCCCAGGTGTTATCTCAGCTCTGGCCCAAGATTATTACCAAGACCAACGTATCCTACAACAAGGAACGGCAGTTAATGGTGTAATTGGTACTTCGCCAAAAGCTATCTCCACAACTATGGGGGATGTGGCTTTGAGTTCTGATAAGTTCATGGCGCAACAAGGACAACGTCAAACAAAATTGCTTACGGATGGAGCAACATCGACCAAAGCACCAAATTCGCCAGTAACTGGTGGAGCACCTGCAGTGGTTGTTGATCCAATTTCCAAATACATTGCGGCAGAAGCTGGAAATGCTTTCTATGCTGTTAGTGGTATCAATCGATTTGGTGAATCTGCATTGACCATATTAGATGCTGCGGCAGTTGCGATAGTTGCTGGAGGAGCTGTTGATTGTACATTTGTATCTGGTGGAGGAGCAGTTCCGGCAACAGGTTACACTATTTATAGAACATTGATAGGTGCACCAAGCACAGGAACCTTCTATCCAATCTTCACTGTTTCGGCAGCTGAAGTTGCTGCAGGATACGATGGAGGTGGTGTTGGAGTTATTAGAGATCGAGGGCGAGCTCTTCCAAACACTGAAACTGCATTCATGACAGAAATGATAGATGATGTCCTTTCATTGAAACAACTTGCACCAATCTCGAAATTGGATCTTGCTGTATTGTCAATGAGTAGACGTTTCATCAACTTCATGTTTGCAACGCCACATTTGTATACTCCACGAAAGCTTGTGAAGTTCATCAACGTTGCCACTACCCTCACACCATAAGGGGTAACAACATAATTACTTAAGAAAGGGATCCTATCATGGGTCCCTTTTTTGTTTTATATTTGTTAGGAACTAATCAAAAAAATATCGTATGAAAACTCAAATCAAAACATCAGACATAAAATTAGCAGGATTGGCATTGAATGTTCCATTTCTTGGAAAGATCGAATTCGATGAAGACTGTATTGCTGTTACTGATGATGCAGAAGGTGCCAAACAGCTCGCTGAGATTGTTGAACATATTTCAGTAATCAAGACTGGAAAGGCTAAAAAGGCAACACCTGCAAAGGTTGAAACCAAGAAGGAAGAAAAGGTTGAGGAGAAAGTAGAAGAACCCGCTAATGAAAAAGTGGATGAAGGTTCACCTGACATAGCACAAACTCCTCCAGATGAAGATGATGGTCCTGACGCTGATGCTACTAATGATGGTCCTACGGTTGATGAAATGGTTGCTCATGTCAAGACTTTGAAATTCAAGGAATTGAAAGTAATGGCCAATGATAACTATCCAACTGAGGATAAAGTTTGGAAAAAATTGAAAAGCACCAAAAAGCTTTGTGACTACATCGTAGGAAAGTTACAGGAATAAATAGATGCCAACTCTTAATTACAGTTTCAAATTCAAAAAAAATACTGGCCTTGTAATTTCTGCCAGTGAAATGCGTGATGATTATCTATTTGGTGTTGTTATTGAAGACAACGATGGTAGGGAATTGGGCGATGAGGTATTTGAAAAGTATGTAAGAGCAGCATCAGATTTTTTCGAAAGATTACTCGACATCAAGTTTGAAAAACAAGTTGTTGATGAGTCGTTCCATTTCAATCATACAGATTGGCAACAATGGGCATATCTGAAAACTACGTATCCAGTTGATTGTGCATTTGAACTTACTGGTTTTTTGAATACGATCAAACAGGTTGAATATCCACCTGAGTGGTTACAGACAAGGAGAACCAACAACAAAGCAAATGGTAATCATCGTAGAATAACAGTTGTTCCAGCAGGAAATTCAGCCCAAGCAACATTTCAAGTAATATTCTCAGGAATAGTACCTCAGCTTGGTTATATGAACATGCGAATAATTCCTGATTATTGGAGCGTTGTCTATACAACTGGCTTTGATGAAATTCCTTATGAGTTATTAGACGCTGTAGGTAAGATGGCATCCTTGGGAATGTTCAATATTGCTGGAGATTTGATCTTGGGAGCAGGTATTGCAAACTTCTCACTTGGTTTAGATGGTTTGAGTCAATCAATAGGTACTACATCTTCAGCAACAAATGCAGGTTATGGTGCAAGGATCACTACCTACAAGGACGAATTGAAAAAATTACTACCACAGCTTAAGGATTTCTATAAAGGTCTCGTATTTACAGTCGCATAATGGTTCAAATAGCACAAACACCAGCATTAACAAATTCAGGTGTTGAGTTCCAGAAAAGCAAATTCGACGAACTCATCTGGAAAAAAGGTTATGAGGCTATAATTGAAAAAGCTATTTATTGTCCATGTAGAGATGAAGGCGGGCATCAACAATCAATATGCAGGAATTGCGGGGGTTCAGGTTGGTTATTCATAAATCCTATAGAAGACAGATTTGTGATGTATTCTATGAACCTGCAAACGCAATTCAGAGCTTGGAGTAGGGAGGAGATAGGAACAACTGCAATATCAGCTATGTCCAGGGTTGAGTTCACATTCATGGATAGGTTGACAATCAAGGATGCTCATAATATCTTCAATGAATTTGTATTTCCACAATTGGATGCAGAAGGAGATGATTTCTTTGCATTTCTGTCCTATGAGATAGTTGAGATCCAGTATGCTGCAATGTTCGTTGCTACTGAACAAAAGCTTAGAATACTTGTTGAGGGAACAGATTTTACTATTGCAAATGGAAATGTTCTACTATTCAATAAGGATTTAAGGAACGAGGTAAGCGATAAGGTTTCTGTAACTATCAGGTACAAACACAAAGCCCAGTATCATATCATTGATGTAAATCGTGAGTTCATGTCCTCTTGGGTTCAGGATGATGGAAAAGAAAAGCAAATCAGATTGCCAATCTCAGCTGTAGGTAGAAGAGCACATTTTCAGATGGATAAAGATAATTGGAAAAACACTAATATACTTGACAATGAGACGAGTCAGTACTTCCAAGTATGATACCAATAGTAATAGATACCAGACCATTAGTCGAACAGTTTGCCCTTAGTAGATCAGAAGTCGATATCCTTATCGATGAGTCAGTAAAATACGTTGTATCAAAATTTGCTGAATATTGGGAACTTGCAGCTCAACAGAAATTAAAGAAAACACGTCAAAGGTATATCAATAGCCTGAAGGTTATAGATACAGGTAGGATGACAGGTGCAGTAGTACTTGATTATACCCAAGACAAGATTGTACGTTTCGTTGAAGAAGGCATAGGTGCTTTTGATATGAAAGCAGGATTTGAACGTTCTGCCAAAAAGAAGTTCACAAAGAAAGGAGGATGGTACTTGACTATTCCTTTTACGTATGCTACACCTGATGCTATTGGCGAATCTTCAGTTTTTAATGCTAAATTGCCTTTCTCAATACATGAGGTGGCTAAGGAGCTGGATGGCGTACCTGTACAAATAGGTGATATTCCAAACAAATACCAGATAAAGAAAGTAAGGCCACCTATTACAAATCTTGGGTTGCGTGAGTCATTTGATAAATATGCCCATAAGACAAATATTTACCAAGGTGTTGCGAAAAGAGGTAATTTTGATGGTAAGCCAACCTATATGTCTTTCAGAAGAGTTTCAAGCAATTCAGATGATCTTAGTTGGATACATACTGGAATAAACGCTTATAATCTTGCAACTGATGCAAAAAGTACGTTGGATAGGAATTTTGAGGATGTGATGGGGGAAGCAATAAACAAGGCTTTAGAACACATGGGCTATGAATAAGGATTGGATAAAAAATAATTTGATGTGGTTAACACCAGTTGTTTTATCGGCTTTAGGTGGTGCAGGTACTGGAATAACCTATGCAGCAAAATCGTTTATTTCTTATGAACAATCTGCTGGATATGAACAAGCAAGAAAAGATTTTCAACCAAAAATAGATACATTACGAAATGAAAAACATGCGATCTATGAGAAGTATAATGGTTCAATGCTTGATGCTATGCGCTTGCGTGTTAAGCTCGAACATTGTGAAGGCTCAGAAACAACAGAGCCAGAAGATGAACAATGGGACTTTTCGGGGGTACAACCTTGAAACTGAGAATATCATAATTTACGATTATGAAACTTTGACACCTGTTGATAGTTTACACATTACTGAAGAGTTGAGGAAAATCCAAGGTATTAAGGATCCAGACTTTAGGAATGAAGAAATAGAGGACGTATACGAAACAGTTAAAGAAGCAAAAAATCCAGAATGATAGTACCAGAACAAATCGTAAGGGATGCATTAGAAAAGATCTTGGATTTCATTAAAACAGATTTTGATACTGCATCTAATGAAAGTGAAAGTTATCTGCATAGAGTGTTGGGTCTTGATGATGACTTGAAATTGACTAACAGGTATGAGTTCTATAAACAAGCAAAAGCGCTATTTACAGATCAACCTGATGGTAGACGAAGATTGAAAACTCATTTGTTCTTCAATGCTGAACGACATGGAGCACCTACAATGCATATCATGCCTTCAAATGATACACCTACACCAAGTGGAATTGGTTTGAACCAAGGAAATTATGAAGGAATTGTGTCTGGAGATGAAGATGGATATTTGAACGAGTTGATGACAAGGGCATATACTTCACAGATGCCAATGGTATTCACATCAGATAATCCTTCTGAAGTTCTCATGATGTATTATTTCGTAAGACAGCTTCTAATACCAATGTTCAATCATTTTGAAATGAAAGGTTTGAAGAACTGTACAGTTAGTGGTGCACCAATTAATATAGAAGAACATTTAGTACCAAAAGGAATTTTTGCGAAACAGTTAACTATGACCTATTATAATGAACTGAATTCGGTAAACTTTTATACTTTAGCAAAAATCAATGATCTCAATTTCATTCAAATAATTCAGGATGCCTTCGAAGACAATTCCATTAGCGGCTCGTAAAGGAGTTCAAGTAGAAGATGGCAAAGTAATTGCTGTCTATCAAAGAGGAGATAGTTGGAAACCATATTCAGATCAAGAGTCTGATAATGCTATCGAACTAATTGACAAATACCTTGATGGATTGAAAGGACCTAAAGCAACTGAGGCTTCTGAAGTCAGTAAGACGACTGAAGATAAACTTCAGGACAAAATTGAAGATCTTGAAGAAACTATTGATGCAGTTGAAGACTTGGTTGAAGATCTTAAGGCTGAAAAAGCCAGACGCCCACGAAATATTCAGGAGCAAGTAACGAGTCATATTCGTGAAATTGGTGCAGAGCAGTTGTTATTGGATAACCCAGTAAACCTATCTACAGTTCTTCGTCAAGTTACTATTGCTCAACCAAATTCGGTAAGATTTCTTAAGAAAAAGTATGGTAATGCTACATTCACATACTCTCAATGGAAAGAACTTTTCCTAAAAGAAAACGTCATCGATAGTTAAAATGATTATATTTGACACAGATAACATCGGTCTTTTTGAAGATAATTAGATAATGGCAACAGAGTTCACGTTTGACGGAAAAACGATAATCATCCCAGGTACTCATTCACGTTTAGTTAGTGGAGTAAAGAACCAACCAGTAGAACTTTCTTATGGAACAGCACTTTTCATTGATACTGGAAGTGGTGCAGGATACGGAGGAGGTGCTGGAATAAATGGGGTTACAGCTGATAGGAAAGATGCTTTTTACGAATTTGACAATCTTCGCGATTTTCAAAATTTCGTTGGGGGAAACCTACCTTGGTTACTTGCTACACCATTATTCAAACCTGCAGGATCTGGTATTCAAGGTCTTTCAAAACTTATTTACGTACGAGCTGCCAGAACAGCCCCCGGAACTTTAACAATTGAATTTGTAGGTGATGGAACGGCTTCAGTATCTACTTCAATCAACAATGGTGGATCATTAACCATAAGAACAAAATACGAAGGGCTTACTGCAAATGGTGCTTTATCACCAGACCTATCAAGATTGTCAAGAGGTTTTGGTGTAACAATGGAAGCCGGCATTGATGATACTGCAAAATTTGTATTAAAATTCTGGCGAGGTGCTTTCACTGGAAACGATGCAAATGGATTTCCACATGATGGAATTGCTGAAAATGATGGTAATCCAATTCTTCTTACAACAAGTCCAGAATTTGACAACGTTGCTGAATTGGTAACATGGATGCAGGGTGATTTTGAATTCAATGGTTTCTTTGAACTTACAGGTTCAGCAGTAAATGGTACAGGTGCTGTTGATCAATACGACCTTTTAGATTTTGGAACAATTCAATTGTTTACAGGGGGAGCAGAAACATTTGGATCAACAAGTTTAGATGATGTTCTTGAAGATATTGCAAACATGGATTTCAGTTTCATTCTTTGTGATAGATATGGTACTGAGTCACAGCATGGAAACAATTTCAGAATTGCTGCCGCTGCAAACGATCACAAATACGAACCAGAAGTTTACATAGCATCTCAGGATGATAGATCTGGTTTTGCTTTATCAAAAGCTGATTGTGTATACTATGATAATGAGAACACTACTGTAGTCCATGGTGCTGTAAGGATTTCAAATCGAAATTCAGCATTGGGTTATAGGGTCTATTCATCGATATACAAAGCAGCTGGACTATTAGGGCGTGAAGCAGGTCGTCCACCACAAGTACCTTTGACAAACAAAAATATTGCAATCTCTGGTGAGGAGCATGCACTATCGGAAAAAGAAGCTAAGCAGGCTTTGAAGATAGGTTTGCTTGTAACATGGAAAGACAATGGTAAGTTCGTTTGTATCAAAGGTGTAAACTCACTTCAAAAAAATACTTACTTGTTGAACGAGGATGGAACAACCCACTCTAAGCAATTGCGAAGAATGGGTCGTCAACTCAACAAGGAGATCATCATCAATTCAAAAGCTCAATTGCTTGATCAAGAAGAAGGAGTTAACAGAAATACACTTTCTGAAGCTGATGTGAAAACATGGTTATTCGGTTATTTGAAACTGAAAACAGCTGACTCTGAAACTGATAACTTGGTGATCTCACAAAGAAATATAACAGTTACGAGAAATCAGGATTTATACGATGTCGAATATGAGGTTGTAATGAATACTGAAATATCGTTCATCTTATTCACAGGTAAAATCGTAGATTTGTAATAACGAAACACAATGGATAGAGTATTAACAGGCGCGATAGCATTGGTCAAGAGTAACGGAGTGGTTATTGGCAAAATGCGTGACATTAACATTCAGGAGAATAATCAACGTCAGCGAATTGGTGGAATAGGAACTATACTACCAAAAGAAATTGCTGCCACGATGTGGTCAGGAACCTTATCATGCTCATTCTTTGAAGTTGACTTTAAGAAATCAGGTATACCAAAAGCAATAAGGAGAGATACCGATGGAGTTGCTGCATCTCAGGCTGGAGGAACTAATAACCCCTCCTTTGAAGATCAAATTGTCCTTGATGAAGTTGGTGTCCAAGTTGATGTTTTCAAAAAGGTCACAGATGTGATAGATCCTACTACAGGATTGATCAGGCCAAAACTCGAACCATACGCAGTAGTTGGAAGATGTTTCATCGAAGGTGATGGCGTTCAAATTGCTGATGGTCAGGTTTCAGGAAGAAATCAGTCATTCCAATATATGGATCCAGTTCTCGAACTATAATCCAACCCTTTATTTTCCAGTTGACACTGTGGACGCCTCCAAATGGGGCGTTTGCTTTGTAATAAAAAATGATTATTTTTGCTTCAAATAAATCGGAAAATGAAAACACCTGAAAGAACAATCAAAGTAAAACTATTAGAAAAGGAATACGAGGTTGAATTTCCAGCCACAAGAGGCCTTATCGAAATCAGTATCCAGAAAGCTAATATCTCAAGACAGACGTATGATGCCATTTCGGCTTCAGGATCTGCTGATGATACATATTCAAGGTTCACAATTGATATGATAGCAACATTTCGGGTAATGATCAAAGACATTGAAAAAGATCTGAATGTTAGTAATTTCTTGGATCTTGATCCTTTACATGCTAAACAGTTCTTAAGCGTGTATCTTAAAGAGGTTCTACCTTGGATTGTTGAATGGCAAAAAGTTCTGAACGCAGAACCTGAAGAGAAGAAAGAACCTTCAGATGGCCAATCATGATAATTTTCTAAGCAAAATTGAAGATATTCGTGGCTTTCTGATTGAATGGAACAATACTTATCCATTTGATAGAATATACAGGAAGAAATATAATATCCCGTTTGGTTCTGAGGAACACCTCAGCATAAATCAAATAGACGTATATTTGGATATCGCTGAGGATAGGCTATTCAATAATCTGTTCGTTGACCTGTCAGAAGTAGATAGTGGTAGAAAGAAATACAAGCACGGTGAAATCTATCGCGAAGAAAAAGAGTCAGAAGAGGTAATCTCTGAATTGTTCGACAAGATCGACATTAACGATATACAAGACAATGGCGGACAATAAAACAGTAAACTTTAAGGGAAAAGATGGTGGCATCAATCAGTTGATGGACCAGTATAAGCGTAAAGCTGATACGATGTATTCAAACATGAAGCGTGATGCTGATAGTTTGAACATGTCCTTAGAGAAGCAGGTCAAGTTTATGAACCAACAGGTTGATACCCTTGAAAAACAATCACGTCTCATTAAACAACGCTTAGTAGACCAAGCAGCATCAGATTTTCAAAGTGAGTCATTCAATTCAAGGAATGCTCAACAAAGGGAACAAGCCAATATAGGTTATAGAACTACCATTGAAGGTGCTGAGTCAAAAAGAACAGAAGATAGGGAAGTAATTGGGTTGCTCCGTGAAATGATCAGAGCTAATGAGGACGATGAATTTGTAGATGAAGCACGAAGTTCTGGTCCAAATGGTCCCAATGGGAATATTATGGACATTCTGAAAAGAATGGAGAAGGAACTCAAAGGTATTAATAAGAATACAGGTATTACTGCTGGAGTGGGTGGAGCTGCTGGAGGTGCGGCAGGTGGGTTCTTTGGAAGTCTATTTGGAAATCGCGCTTCAGGTGCTGGCGGAGGTTTTGGAGGCGGAGGTGCTGGCGGAGGTTTTGGAGGAGGTCATGGAGGAGGCAGTCATGGTATTTTTGGAGGAATGCTTCGAGCCAATATGGTAGAAAATCTTGCTAAGAAACTTGGTAAGATGGGTAATGTTAAAAGTGAAAATGAGATGATAGGATCTTGGGCTGGCTTAATGGCTCAAGGTGCAATATCAGCCCCATTGGTAGCAGCTGCTGCATTAGGTGATATGTTTGGATATGAAGGAGGTACTGATCTTGCCTTAAAATTAGGTGAAGTAGGGGGCGAGGTTGTAGGTGAAGCTAAATCAAGAGAACTTGAGGAGTTTGAACAATATGAAATTCCAATGTTCAAATTAGGAGCAACAACTGGACAAAGAACTTCTAAAGATCTTTCTGGGTTAGGTATTGAACGAAGTAAATCAGTACAATTATCATTAGAACTTGCAAAAGCACAAATGAGTAGAAATGCTTTACTATCAAGGACAAATCTTGTTGCAAGAGGTGAAGCTGGTTTAGGTTTAGATAGAAGTACAATGCTTGGTCTTGCTGGAATGTCAAGAATGACTTCTGGTGATATGTTAGAAAACATGTCTGGTTTGTATGGTAATATGAGGTCACAAGGTCTAATGGGATCTTCAAATATGTTGCCATTTCATGAAGCTATGCAATTTCAATTGGCTTTTGGTCAACAAAAAGGAAGTTCATTAGAAAGTTTGAATTCAGGTGATCTATCGGGGGCTGTAACAATGATGAGAGGAATAGGGGGAGGTTTTGGTGATCAAAGAGGACTTGGAAGAATGACACAAATAGATCAAGGGCTTGCAAAACCAGGGAATGATTATCAAAAAGCAAGATCTTTTTCTGCATTGTCAAAACTCAATCCTAATGCTTCGTATTTTGAATTACTCGAAATGCAAGAAAAAGGAGTTATGCAAGAAGGTTATCTTGGTGCTATGTTGAAACAACTTGAAGGTGAAGTTGGTGGAGGACAAAATCTTATGATGGGAGCAATGTCAGAATTTGGTGTATCACCTGAAGTAAGTAGATCATTAGTTGAAAAGTTTGAAAAGGATAGAACATATTTTGACAAATTTGCAGGTAGTACTGAAGATGCTGCTACAATGGCTGGTTTCAAAGGCGAGTTAGGTGGGAAATTAGCAGGTTCAGAACAATGGGTAACACACATGGAAGTTTCAGTAGCAAAAATTGCTGATGCTTTTGTAGAGTCTTGGCATAAAGGTATTACTGAAGCATTTTCATATAGTGGTCATAAGATGTCAAAAGAATTAAAACGAGAAATAGATAAATTATTCCATTCTGAACATGGAACTCATCATCAAATTCACTAATGAGGGAAGAATTATTTGAATACACTCATCAAGATAAGTCTCAAGCTGTATTGGGTGACATCGTTGAAGATCTTGCTTCTGTATTGTATGGTTCGCTATTACATGAAGTACTTCTTGTCAAAGATGATAATGGTGTTGATAATATATCCCGCCTTGTTGAGTTCTATACTGAGGATGATCTTCAAACAAACTCAGAAGACTCGATCAGATCGTTTGCGGAAGCGATAAAAGAAACAAAGGCAACTGAGAATGATGATCAATTAAAAAATCTTAAGGTCTACAACCAGACAGTATTCATGGTCGATATGCATCTTGTTGAAAGGATGCTTGTATTTACACAATCAACTCAACAAGTTGATCAATCGTCATATAATGCATTTATGTCAGAGGCGCATTATCGTTTGCTTCGAAGTCCATTACATCAACAGGTTCTTGAGTCAAAAAATGTTTCAAGAGGTGTTGCAAAGAATTTATTTGTACATGCTTCTGTATGGGGGTGGTCAAAAACGCTTTCACTTGATAATGATGGAAACTATAAAGATGTAATTGTAAATTGCTCGCCTTTCCTGTTTGATCTTACAACTGAAACAAATGAAAATGGTGGAAGTTTTCAAATGTCATTAGCTCCAGTTCAAGCTGAATATAGAGATGATAATTGGCAGATCAAAGATGGTTCATTGAAAGGATCACCTGACAATCGTATTTCACATTCCAATTTGCATACCAATAATTTTAACAGGTCTGATTATTATTTTGAAAAGATATTTCAGGAAAATGACGTGATTTTCATCAGGTTTGAAACACTTGAGATAGAAAAACAATCAAGATATGATAATGCAAGGAAATTATTCATAGATAAGACTGAAATACCAAACAAGCCTTATGATATGATAGCCCTCATTGATGGTGTTGATATAACAACTGATCCTGAGTCAAATGAAGTTTCTGTTAAAATAAGAGGTAGGGATCTTACAAAATTACTTATTGAGGATGGTGTGTATTTCTATCCACAGTTATTTGCAACAGGTGGAATGTTCGCTAACATATCAGATGACGATAAGCTTAAGAGATATGACGGACAATTACAGAGTCTGTTTGTGTTTTCATTCAAGAACGTTTCGACAACGTTAAAATTCATCATGAATGCACTTTCAAATATTGAAATCGTTTCCGATAAATTATTTGAACCATATAGTAACAGTAAAGACTTTGATGGGAATATTAAGGATAGACGAAATTATTTCTATTCTGAAAAGGAATTGACAGAAGCCTTAGCGTATGAAAAACGTGATACTGATGTCAAAAAGGTAATATCAGAAATTGAAGATGCAAGGGCATTAAGGGGGTTAATAAATTCAACACCTCTTGCAATATTACAGAATTTGAACTTATTTGTTGCTCATTTGATAAAATATGATTTGTTCAATGTAGTAGATGGAGGAGATTTTGTTGGATTACCTAAAGGTTGGGGAGCTACTACGTATGATGGTCAAAATCTAAAGGCTAATGAACTTCCTTTATTTTCTAAGGATACTTTGATGTCAAAGTTACCTGGGCTCAATAGGATGATTTTGAATTTGACGAAACCCACATTGATAACTTCTCAAGGTACAATACATCAAGACATTGACGTACTTGGAATAGTAACACTTGTTCGAGAAAATCTTGTTTCTGTGGGTGTGACAAGTAATTTTAGACAATTACCCACTGAAAATCCTGCTAAAGGAATTTGGCAGATCATAAATCTTGTAATTGATGAGTCGGTTCAACAAAGACGTTTGACTGACTCAAGTATTGGAAATGAGCATGGTAGTCTCATTAATGCTGTTAAAAAGATTTGTCAATCACCTTTTGTAGAGTTTTTTACAGATACATATTATGATAAATTTTATTTCGTAGCAAGAAAACAACCTTTCGATAGGAAATCATTGGAAAGTGTTTTGAATGGTACAGTTGTAATTGATACCACAAAAGAAAGTTACGGGAATGATTATGGTCCTCTTATTGTTGATATTAATGAAGAAGATATTCTTCAAGAAAACATAACGTATGGTGATACTGCATTTTCATGGTATTACTTGAGACCTATAAATATGTTGAATGGTGGTGTAAATGATATGAACTTTGCTTATTTGAAAGCAGTTTATTTCAAACGCTATGCTGAGATATGGGGGTCCAAGCCTTATGACATTTCGACGAATTACATTGATTACTATTCAGTTCAGGATAAGGAGTTGAGAAACTCAGTTGGTCGATACATAAAACAAGGTATCTATGATCTGAAATTCATTATTGACATTCACGCGCATTTACCTTTTACAAGAAAAGGGAACATAACAATAACACCCAACCGTAGAATAAAACGAGCAAATTATGTACGTCTTGTTTCAACAGGTGAGATATTCTATGTTGATGGAGTGGAACAGAATATGGCTGTTACTAATAGTGAAATAACAAGAAGCACAAATCTTACTATTTCAAGAGGTATGGTTGAGAAACATATCAACCCACCTGAATTAAGTCCAAATCAAGATAGTGGTCTTTATTCGTATTTTGACATCATAAATACAGACATTCCAGAAGGTATTTTTGAACAAAAGTCAGATGATGGTCAAGCGTTAAGTGCTAACGAATACAACGAAAAGATCTTGGCTAACTGGGGTGTAAATGATGATGTATTTGATTTTTTCTTAAAAAAGAAACAATTTCTATAATGTTTGGAAATCGTAAATATGGAGTAACAACGCAAAGGGCTGGAACCAGATATTATACTGGGTTTGGATACGTTGCTTTACCTAAAGATCTTGATAGGGATAAATACATCAACAACTGTTTGAGAACAAATTCTATTACAATATTGTTTGAAAATGGGGGATGGGCTGATAATGTACCTGTTGCAAAAGGATTATTCGAACACATAGAATTTCCAGACGATCCTGAAAAATTAGGTAGTCAAGTTGTTTATTCAAGCCTTAACGCTACAGGTTGGTTGTTTATTACAGCAGTTCTTCCTAAAAACAACGAGGTTGTTGTTACCAATGAACTTCAATTTGTAAAGCAAAGAAGTGGTTCTAACGGAGTAGTATCAATAGTAGGCGATGCTTTGAAGCAATTTGTGAATATCACAGTGTCGAGTTTCAAAAAAGGAATGGGTTCATTCAATTTATCTGTATCAAATCCAGATAAGACAGCTGAATTGAACGTTAGGGTAAAAGGTTCAAAGAATTCAGATATTGAAGGTTCCGAAAATAAGGAGATCCTTGGTACAAAGACAACAACTGTTTCAGATAAATACGTCATAAATGTAAGTGAAGATGATACACTTACAACCATTACCATAGAAAAGGATGTTGGAGTAATAATTGAAGATCAATATGACAATAAGTTAGAGTTGAAGAAAGATGGTGTTTTCTGGAATGGTGGGGATAACGGTGGTTTGATAAATATTTCAGACATTGTTGCTCAAATGAATAAGAATGAAAAGCTCACAAATAATCTGTTGGCTGCATTACAAGGGGTTGTAGTTCCACTTGCTCCATCTGGAACGTATCCTTTTGCTCCATTGTTCTCTGCTTATCAACCTCTCGCTGAAACTCAGAAGGATCAAATTGAAGATACTAAAGTCAATCATTAAACATATATTTGTAAAAACATCGTTATGAAATATAGTTCAGGAAATAAATTCGGTTCAAGATCAAAAGAAATTCTTGCAACGTGTCATGCTGATCTTCAACTTATTCACAATACAGCAATAGGACAATGTCCCGTTGATTATGGTCCACATGCTGGCGCCAGAACAATTCCTGAACAGCAAAAATATTTTGATGAAAGTAAATCGAGAATAAATCCGAAATCATATCCTTCACCAGAAGCTTTGGCTAAGGTAGCCAAGCATATCACTATTCCTGATCATCCAGAATACGATAAAAGTAGAGCAACTGATCATCATGTTGCTGAAAAGCATAATGGAAAGGCACTTACTTGGGATGAAATTCATCTTGCTTTTACTGCCGGCTATTTAATACGCGTTTCTCACGAATTACACAACGCTGGGAAAATCCAACATATTTTACGTTGGGGCGGAGATTGGGACTCAGATGGGGTCATCGCATTGGACCATAAGTTAAAGGACATGCCTCATTTGGAACTAATCAAAGTTAAATAATGGCATCAACGATAGAGTCGGTAAGGGAAGTTTACAAAAACTTAAGAGGTAGTTACGGTAAGGTTGGATTGAATGCCGTATTTCCTAATGATTTTGAAGCCTATATGATGGGCCTCGAACTTGTGAATGGATCTGGAGAGGTTGAAGAGTATTTCGTATTTCCTATCAATCCAAATCAACTTGTGGAGGTTTCTAAAAGGATTACATCCATTAGAAAAACGTTGGGAGGTGTTTCAATACACTCAACAGAAAAATTCATACCTACAGATATTACTATGCAAGGAACCTTTGGTAGGAAATTGAAATTTCTTATTGGTGATGATATAATCAACTTTGCAGGATTGTCATTTGGTTTCAAAAAGAATAGGTTCAAATTTGATTTCAACACGAACGCTGCAGCAAGGGAACTTACAAGGCAGGTAAAAACTGGTTACGGTTGTATTAAGGTATTGGAGTCAGTATGTAATCGGAGTGAAACACTTGATGAGAATGGAAAACCTTATGAGTTGTATTTGTACAACCTTGCTTTAGGGAATAGTTATCTTGTAAAGGTACTTGATCTTACTTTTTCACAAAGTGAACAAATGAATATGATCTGGAGTTACAATCTTGTATTAAAATCAATCGCACCAATTGATCAGGTAAAAAGAAGATCAGCATTGAACCTGATAAGAGCGATGGGTGCTGGTTTTGTACAAAGTACAGCAAATGCACATTTGCCTAAATTGCTTAAGATGCTTGGCTAATGGATATTACTAAAGACATATTGGAAGAATTTGAAGAAATAACTAATTTCGATGCTATTTCGTTCATTCAGGCGTATGTTGATTTTTTACAAAAAGATCTATCAAAAATCCAACTGTTCTTTAGTGGTCAAATAAAGAATAATTCGCAAGATGCATTTGATAATTTGAAGCAATTAAGAATAACAGTTGAAGATTTTTATTCCACCTTTAGATCATTTGAGACACAGTTGTGGTCATTCAAATGGTGGGATCTATTGGAAGAGATTGAAAGAATAGAACATACGATCAGTTTGATGGAGAACATGTCAAAATGGATGCGTAGTAGTATTTTGAATTCAAGTTTTTCTCAGGATCAACTGGCTGACTCAAATCTTATTCAAGGAGAAACCCTTGCTGATTTTTCAAGAACACGTGAAGGTTCTTCTGACCCTAATAATGATTGGTATGAGCTTGCGTTGTTGAATGACCTTACTGAAGAGGAATATACAACCGATGGTGGTAATTTACTGTACTACAAAAAAAGGAATGGACCTATCCTATTCATTGAGTCAGTAGTAGATAATATCGTAGGTGAAACTATATTGGGTCTTGATATTCAACAAACAATGGAGTTTGCTGATGATGATCTTGTAGTTTTATCACATAAGGACACATTTTATCAAGCAGTTGATATTTTAGCTACGTTAAAGAAAGGCGATAACCCAGAATTCTATGAAATTGGATTACAACCCGGAGTTACAGCAGGTTCAAATATCAACTCAATAGGGTTTCCTGTAATTTTGAGACAAATGAGTGAGTCGTTTGGTACAGATGATACGATAAGAACATCAGAAGTAACGGAAATTAGAAGAGACCAAGATGCGTTGTTCATTGATTTTGAAGTTGAAAGTATGAATAGCGATACAACCATTGCGTCAGTAAATTAAAAGACATGGCACTTAATATTAGACCAAGTACAAGCAAAGAAAGAAAGGAACTATTTGTCGAAGCTATGCTTAATAAGACAGATAAGGTTACTAAGGTTTCGCCAAATTCAGTTTTGAGTGGAGTTGCTTTTGGTGTAGGTAAGATTGCAGGAAAGGCTGAAAAAGACATTTTCCTTGCTGTGGCCCAATTATTTCCTGATCATGCGTATGGTGAACAATTGGATCAGGTGGCTGAAAATTTTGGTATTGCTCCAAGGTTTTTGCAATCTGGATCATCAACCTATTTAAGATTAGTTGGTGATGTTGGTACACAATATGCTATAAACACTCACATTTTTTCAGGTACTAATGGTATTCAATTCCAACTTGAAGAAGATGTTACGATAGGGGCTGCAGGATTTACATATACCAAAGTTAGAAGCGTTGATACTGGAGTTCAATCAAATGTAAACCCAGGAGATGTTTCCAACGTTACACCTGTACCTGTAGGACATACATACGTCGTGAATGAATACATTTCAACAGGTGGTAGAGAAAATGAGTCAGATGAGGATTTTCGAAATAGAATAAAGGAGGGAGCCAATATTCTTGGAAAGGCAACAATTTCATCACTTGAACAGGCGATGATGAAGATCAACACAAATGTTCTTCGTGTATTTTTCTATGGACGTGATGATAATGGCAAATTGGTTCTTGCAATCCAATCACAAAATGGAATTGATTTCAACGAACAGGAACTTGATGAATTGCTTGATAAAGCTGATAAGTACATGGCTTTTACAGAACTCAGGCCTTATGGTACACAAAGTTTTGGTGTGAAACTAAGAAACGTTGAATATGATCCTCTTGATATTTCGTTCAGATGTAACCTATTCAATAACTTTGATCCAGATGCTGTAAGAAAAGAAATTCAGATCAACATCAGTAAATACCTTGATTTTAGAAACTTTACTCAAGGTGGGATTGTTGAATGGGATAATATACTGGAGATTGTGAAAAAAACAAAAGGTGTGAAGTACGTGCCAGACCAATTCTTCTATCCTAATAATGATATACAAACAAGTAGGGTGAAGATCATGCGCCTCAGGGGCTTCCTAATGTTAAACCTTGAAGGAACAGTTATCAGTACGCTTCAAAATACATTGTCGCCAGTTTACTATCCCCAAGAGGCAGATTTTTCATTCCAACAAACTGTATTAGCTGAAATATAATGGGAAAAGGAATAGCAAAAGTTCATCAAACGTATTCCTTTCCAAGGATAAAGCCTACTGTAGAAGATGCATCAAATTTGAGTATAACAAATGAAGATATGACCACGTATCCTCATTGTGGTTTTAATATAATGGATGTTGAACCTAAAGGGATCAATTATGTTGAAACTTTGGAAGGTGAGCTTATGACAGTTTCGAGGGATGAATATCCAAATGGTGTCAATTTTTATATTGATAACATGGGTAACATGATTGTATACACTGATGATGAAACATTTAAGAATTTTTCCATTGATGAGATGGGTAACGTAATTTATACAACACCATAATGGCTTCTGGTTCAAAAAATCTTGGTCTCGTAAAAGCAATTCATGCTGGAAATACTGCTCCAGCGAATACTGCCATGATCTGGTATAACACTTTAACATTCAGGCACTACTATCATAATGGAACAATTTGGGTTCTTTTTGGTACTGGAGGAGGAGCTGGTGGAACGCCAAAAGTAACCGTTGAAATGGGTTATACAACCAACGTTTCAATAAATGGTCAGCAAAATGGTATAAATTTTGATCCTACTTTCAAAATATCAACTGCGCCAAAACCAGTACCTGTACCTTTTAGAGTTAGCGTTGACAGAAATGGAAATGATGGGGAAGTTGAATTAACGTTTACAGATGCAGCAGGAGGTATGCATAATATGGATGGTGTATCGTATACTATGCCAGCAAATATGAGTGAAGTACTTTTCATGTTTGAAACTACACAAGCAAATCCAGTAGGTGTTTATACATTGGAAGTAAATTGTGTTTTGGGATCTTATTCGTTTTCACGAGAATTAACGATAGAAATTATTTAAGATGGCTTCAGGTACAAAAAATCTTGGTTTAGTTAAAGCAATACACGCAGGAAATACTGCGCCTGCTAATACATATATGATCTGGTACAATACACTTGCATCAAGGCATTATTATCACAATGGGTCAAGCTGGGTCGAATTAGGTACTGGAGGATCTGGAGCATTTGAAACAATTCCACATTTTGTTTATCAGCCTCTTGGAGTTGATAGTGGTATGGTCTATAATGATTTTGAAATCATGATGGATGATGTTATTGAACAGAAAGGCAAGAAAACAATCTATTTTGATAGAACATTTTTATCAGCTTTGGATGCAATGGAAATACCAGTCAAATCTGGTGGTGGTTCTTGGGATTTTATAGATGTTTCGTTTCAGTGGTTATTTGAGTCAGTTTACGATACATCAAACATTACAATAAGCGTAGCAGATGGAAATTTATGGGAAAATTTTCCAGACAATTTCTCTTTTATAAGGTTAATCTTTAATAACACTTCTTTTCCAGTCTATTCAGATAGTTCTGGACAAAAACTCAGCCTTTTAGACTCAGCTACAACGTTTGAAAACCTTGGTTCTGTTGAAGTTATGAATTTGTCAGGTTCAGCGGAATTTGTTTTTGGTTTGGAAGAAGGTTCAAAGATGAAAAATGGTTCTTATGAGATTTTCAATTTAGTTGGAAATTCGTCTATAAATCTTGCGTTGATTGGTGCTGGAGAAATTGAACAAGACGTCATAAGAGGAGCGATAACAGCTTATGTCGATATAAATTTGACCCACGGAGGGTCAAGTTATAAAGAAACGCAAACCAATTATGCTGGTACAGTTGAATTACAAAGTAAAAATGCTTCAAGAATTATGTTTGGTGTTTTACCAAATTTGGGTTCAATATCTTTTGCACATAATTTTGGTAATGAGTTTTTGCACATCGAAGTTTATAGAAACTCGGGTTTTCCAAAAATAAGATTAGGGACTGTTTCGGAAGTAAGAGTTCAAATAGATGATGATGATAATATTACAATAACAGATCTTTTTGGGTTAGGCGGAATAAACATTCAAGTAGTCATTGCATCAAAACCTCAACAGATAGACTAATGGCAGTAATAGACAATCGTTTGACAGAAGTTGGTGATGTTCTTGTAATACAGACAGAAATCCCGCTTGTAGGAATAATTGCGCTACTTGGCTTTACAGATCTTACTACAGGAGAAGTACCCGGGTCTCGTGAATTTGATAAGAAGTTCAGGTATTCATTTGATGGAGGAGTAAATTGGTCTGACTTTGTTGACCTTACAACTTCAAATATTCTTGAAATACCAATTCAGGATACTGACCTCTTCATTTTAGAATATCTATACATAAGAACAGGTACTGATAGTTCAGGTGAATTGACAGTTGAAGCTGTACAATTGAATTCACAAACTATTTTAGGAACTTCTGATGATGTATATGGTAATTCAATTTTCAAAGAGTTCTATAATAGCTACAGTATCTGTACGCTTGCATGGTCAATCAATGTGCTTGAAAAACTATACAGAGATGGAATAGTACCTAAGTACATAAAACGAGGAAAAAGAAACGATACTCGAGAGGATCAGGATTATCTTGATTTTTGGTTTACTGTATCATTGTTCTATTCATATTATGTATGTCTGGCTCGTGAGTTCAAAGATTTCTATACAAATTCTGATTTGTTAAGGGAGTTCCTTATTGAAAGGAACATGTTCATGTGTAATGATATTCAGATGGCTGATATGCTTTACATCATGAGAATGTACCACAGTGAAATGTCTCATAGAGGAACAGAACAGATATTCCTTAAAAAAGGCGTCTCATCATACGAAGATGAAGATAATTCATTTAGTGAAAGTTTCAGTCAAAGCCTAAGTGGTTCATTTAGTCATAGTTACAGTTCAGTAGATCCATTTTTCTATCGTCAGGTAGATGGGGAACTTTTAAGATTGATTTGCTATAGTTTATGCGATGAATTCATTTGGGGACTTGGAAGGGCTGAACACACAAGTTGGAATATGGGTAATGGAAGTCCATGTTATAGAGGATTGATGCCTCAACACCAATTCAGTAAAGGTTATGAAATAACAGAAGATGTTATCGATCTATCTGTATACCCTTTAATTGAAGATCAACTCATTTCTATTGCAGCTGATGGCGATAAGTATGTAATGGATATTGATGTACCTGTACTTGGTCCTTTTCCAGCAGGAATAGGACAACTTACAAATCAAGACATTGATAAAATGTTTGTTGTTGAACCTAATATGTCATATCAACTGACTTTTCAAATAAAAATAGGGCCAAAACTTGATAAGATTATGAATATTGGGTTTTCAATGGTGGATCAATTTGAAAACAATATAATACCAACTTCTTTTGTAACTGGAACGTCTACAAATTATGCTATACAAGCTGAAGCATTATCTCGAAGTGATGTTTATTACAATATTCGTGTAATTCTTTGGGCTGCAAATCAAGGTAACGCTTGGGATCCAGCTGAAATTTATGAGAAAGAACGTATTGTTGAGCATAGTGGTAATTATTACGTATCAGAAAAGGTTACTAATTTTGGAATAACACCCGGAACTACTTCTGATTGGAGATTGGTAGATACTGAAGGTTTAGTTTCAATAGGACAACCAAGTATTAAAGCAGGTGAAAATCTTAAAATGAGTTCAAATGTATGTAAGGTAATGCCAATCATACATAGTTCAGTACCTGCTAATCCAGCATCTATAAGAATACACAACTTGAAATTCAAACCTCTTCATTTTGAATACAGCCATTATTTCATCAATGTGAAGAATTTCGTCCATATATTTATGGAACAAAACAATGGGCGTTATACGAACGAAGAAGTAGAAGAAATAATGAGGCGTTATTTGTTTCCGTACAATACCTCGTTTAGAAACACTTATTTATGATAAATTTGTAACATGTCGATCTTAAAATTTGCACCAGATCTATTTCTTGAACAACAGGAGCTTAATAGGTTAAGAAAGTTCCTTGATGATGAAGGCTTTAGAATAAATCTAATTGACAATACTCAGAAATGGGGATTGATTGATAAGCAAAGTTTCTATCCAGATAATTCTGTAAAGGATCAATTCACAAATGCATTGATCACTGAGGATGTTGGTTTAACAATCAAGCATAATCCAATACGAGCATTGAATGCTGATGGAAGACTTATTTATAGGGCTGCCACAAATCAGATTGCTGTTACAGGTGATAATAACTGGTATTGGGTTAAGATCTCGTGGGTTGCCTCTCCTATTGAACTTGGTGTTTGGGCATTGGATGCTGATGGAAATCTTACAGGAACAGGTGGAGAACTTCTTACGATATTAAGAGGTGAACCTAATTTTCCTTCAAGAATAAAATTCACGAATGCTATAAATAACACTGCTGAATATGATGTTGTTGAAGTCATTGATGACAATAACGCTATTCTAAATGGGGTATCTGGTACATTCAATGTTGAAACAGGTTTAGAATTAGCAGTTGTTGGAACATTCACTGAAGGAGTAGCCCCACCAGCTGCAAATAAATATCCATTCCAATATGATAGTTGCGTATTTGAATTAATCCTTGAAGCAACACCAAACACACCACCTACATTAGTTGAAGGTCAAGAATTCGTTATTGCTCGTGTAAAGAGTGATGGTGTAACAATGGTTATCCAAGATAAAAGGGTTGAAAGATGGACAACGAAAGCAAATTATAGGCTTTCAAAAGTTGATGAAGTAGATAACCCTTTAATAGGAGTTGGTAGAATAATGTTCGACCACGAATATTCTACAAAGGATAGGAATAAGGTTTTCATGCAATGGGCATTTCAATCTACAAACTATACTGTAAATACAAATTTGAATATCATAACGATCAACGCTGGATCTGGTGGTAATTTCAAAACTGTTGCTGATTTTACAGATGGTGATTTCAATGGATGGAGATTGTATGCTACCAACGGAAAATACTTGAGGATCGTAAATTCTGTTCTTACAGGAGGTCAGATCAATTGTTATTTTGACAGTCTCGAAGTTGATTATTTCTCGACCGATGGAGGTTCAACATTTACAGGTTCTCAAATTGTAATCACACCTGATGCTGAAAAGATTGAAATTGTATTCGATGCTCAGGATATTTCTTCAACATCAGTTGTAGAGACATTTCCAAATCTTGAAGAAACGTTTGAATTCAATATCAATGAAGTAGAAGCATTGTGTCCACTGTTAGTATATGATGATCCAGTCGCGTATTATTCTGCTAAATACAGATACAAGACAAATGATACATATACTGAATATGTAGATCTTCCTGAAGATACATCGTTTGGGTATTATACTGAAAACGCATACGAGGATGATGGTTCATTGAAACCAATTGTTCTTGCAAATAGTTATGCTCAAAACGTAGCTCAAGGATACATCAAGACATATACTGGAGGCGTTATTGAACTCATTTTACATGGTACAGCTTACTATCCTCTACTTGCAACAATTGTTACAGGTGATAGACTTGGTGTAGATCGTGTAACATTAAATCCTGCAATTACTCCACCTTACACATTGGTTGTTGGTGCAAATAGGATCTATCAGTACTTTGAAGGGGGACCTTTTTCTTTGACACAGGATTTTTTCATCAATATTGAAAACACAGGTGCTATAAATGGTAACAGGTTTTTCTTACATTTTGCCAATGAACCCCAGTTAAATGGTTTTAGGTTAAGAATAGTTACAAATTTCGTTAACATTTCTACATTTGATCTAATTGAGGAGTTCACAACCTTTGATGATACATTTGCTTCGTTGGGACATCCTGTTCAGTTTGAAGTAAGACATGATGGAACACAATGGGAAGTTGAACATAGCACCTATGATAGAGGACTTGTTGCTTTGGAATACCTACAAATACTGTTTGTAAACGCATTGGTTGCAGCAAACGCTGCCGATATTACAGCACTTCAAGCTTTCCAAGCCGATGTTGAAAGTGCATGGACTTCTTTTTCAAGCCCAACAACCAGATACATAGACCAATTTGGTTTACCTGTTAATGGTACTGTACTACTCACTTCAGGAGGATATAAAATAGTCGGTAGAGTTGCTACAATTCAAATACAAGTAACTATTGATACAATTACGGGTAATTCTGGCACTGGATTTCAGTGGATCGAGGTTGATTTACCAGCAGCTTTAGAAAACTTTGGTGGAGCCGCTGAACCAGTTGGAATGTGTAAAGGTGCAAGAAATGGTACAAACATTTTCGAATGGCAAATGACAACTACGATGGTAGCTGGCGGTGGAAGTACTGTTAGATTTGTTTATGGTAATAGTATGACTGATGTTTCACCAATTGGTTCAGGTTCTCAAACTATTAGAGCAACCTTTCAAATAGGCGTATTATAATGATAGAACTACGATATACAGGGGCTACTAATAGTTCAGATACTCAGACTATTGCTTCAAAGTCATTGGGGGGTTATGTTTCACCTTCGAAAGTACCAAATGATGATTTTAGCAATTTGTTTGATGAGATATCGTTGATGTCAAAACAGTTGAAGAAAAGGGAAGCAAGGTTGATTGCTATTGTAAACATTTCATCAACAGAAGACTATGGTTCATTATCAGCCATGTTCACATTGCAGAATAATTCGGATGTAAAATACAAAGTTGCTTTTGTGGCTCCATCAGAAGATAGTGATGGACTGTATTTTGAACGATTGAATTCACAACGTGAATTACCAGCATACGCAACATTCCAAGACATAGTTACTCTTCAAACATTGAACCTTGGAACACTTAATGCTGGGAAGGCCTTGGGAATGTGGTTAATAAGGGAACTTACAGATGAGTTTGTTGCACCAGTAGATTGTCAAGAACTTTATGACAATTACAAAGCTGAAACATCTCGTGAAACTGAAGAAAAACTTGCATTGACAATATCTTATGGTGATGACTCAGTATCAACATCTGTATCAACATCTGTATCGTCTTCTGGATCATTATCAAAGGTTCTATAACCTTAATTGCAACATTAGTTTCCAATAATAAATTTTTATTTTATTTTTGTCCTTATGGACTATGATACTCTGCTCAAATGTGTAGAAATTGTTTATTCTTATTTATATTCGTTGACGTATGGTAATTCTAAGTACTACTATAATTGGAATGAAAGATCAATCCTTACTTTCAACAATTTTGCAGGTCATATTGATAATAGGTATAAGCTGATTACAGTAGGTAAGAATTTCATGGTAAATTATTTCTTGTTCCATTATGCAAGGTTGGTTGAAACGGAATTTGAAAGATATTCATCAAAGGATGCAAAAGGAAACATCACTGCTCATGGTAGGTTCCAGATCTATGATTTCATTTCAAAGAAATCATTTGAAACATTTGTAAATAGAAATAGGAAATTCGATTTCTGTATCCTTACAAATAGAAAGTTCGATAAGTATGTAGTTAGTGTATCGACTATGCTTAAAGCATTGGACGCTATCATCAATCCTAATGATATAAGCTTTGAACTATTTGAAGAAACTGTCAAGCATCGTTATTTTGGAACCTCATCATGTTTTGTGTATTGTATTTCAGAAACAACTCTGTACAATCCAGACTCAGTGATGTGTCCAAAATGTCCATTTCGGAAAGAGTGTATAAAATTGTTGGAAAAAAAGTATCCAAAAATCTATAAAGAAAGAGAATGTCAGATAAGTTAACTTATGATTTCCTTGTTGAATTGATAGCACAGTGTTTCACATCAAGGACGTTTTCAGAAATAGTAACATCAAATCTAAAATATGAATACCTACCCACAGAAGCCACAAAATTAGTTTTCAAAGAAATTGTTGATACACTTGAGCTTGAGGATCGAGTTTCTACGATAGGTACCATTTCGCAAAAACATTCTGATCATGAAGAAGTAAAACAGTTCCTAAAGGAGATCAAAAAAGTAAAACTCAGCAATTCAAAGGACCAATTATTAGATACACTTGAAGATTATGTCAAGGAAAGCATGTTCGTTGAACTATATGATGAAATTGCTGAGGAGTATAATAAAGGTGACAAATCGGAAGCTATAATTACGCTTTCACAGCGAGCAACGGATATTGCTGAATTTTCAATTAAACAAGCAACTGTAGGTAGGGTATTTAAGGATTTTGATAAAAGGAACCAGAAACGACAGAATAAGACAGAAACCAACGAAGCCAAAATACCTACAGGAATACATCCATTTGATTTCTACACATTCGGTGGTATAAAAGCAGGAACCTCATTACTTGCCTTGGGTAGATCTGGTGGAGGTAAATCAACATTCTTAAAGTGGTTAGGAATACATGCTGCAAGGTTAGGTTATAATGTTGTTCATTTTCAAGCTGAAGGTACAGAAGATGAAGCATTCGATAACTATGATGCTGGATGGACAGGTATAAGTACAGTTGATATTGAGGAGGGGTATATTCCACCAGATAAGCTTAAGAAAATAAAAATAGCCCACAAGGACTTATTATCACAAAAAGGTGAGATTTTCATAAAATCATCAGAGCAATTCGATGAAATGTACCTTGATGATTGTCGCGATTATCTAATTGAATTGGAAAGGTCAGTTGGTAAAATACATTTGGTTTTGTTTGACTACCTTGAACTATTCATGTTAAAAGGTAAAAGATTTTCGCAATCTGAGTCTGGTGAAAGAAGAAGACGAGAATTGATTGCCAATAGAATTACCAATATAGCAACAGAAATGAAATGTGCTACAGCTACTGTAACACAGGCAAATGATATTAAGACGGAAAAATACAATGATCCAGATTATGTCATGACAAGATCTGATATTGCTGAATTCAAAGGCGCTGTAAAACCTTTCAGTTATTTTCTAACATTAAATCAAACTGATGACGAATACGACTCTGGATCTATGAGGGTATTCATTGATAAGATGAGAAAGTACAAAGGTAGAAGATTATTCACAATTGCCCAATCAATGGACAATGCAAGGTTCTACAATAGCAACAAGACACTTGATTACTTCTGGGATGAACATAAACACAAACCTAAGTGAAATTATCGAAAGATAAAATCCTTGAACTTATTAAGAAATCTCGAGTATCAAGGGATGGAAAAGATGTGTATGGGGTATGCCCATGGTGTGGGCATGATGAGTTTGGTATTTCACTTTCAGATAATCACCAATTCAATTGCTTTAGAAAAAAGAAATGTGGTGAGACAGGTAATATATATACATTACTTAAGTTCTTAAAGGAATATTCATTTTTCAATAAGACATACCAACCAAAAGATACGTTAGCAAAACTTTCAGTTGAAGAAGATGAAGAATTCAGTATTGAGGTGCCTACAATCAAACTTCCAATTGGTTTTATGAGAACCAGTAAATCAAACTATCTTGATGATAGAGGTTTCAAAGCGTATGATAAATATGGTGTAGGTAGGACAAAACTCATATACAGTTTGAAGAAATACATCATTTTTCAGGTTTTTGAAGATGGTGAGCTTAAGGGATACCTTGGAAGATTTGAAAGCGATGAAAAAGTCAAACGAAAATATAGAAATTCAGAAGGCACTGATTTTGCCAAACTCGTATTAGGTCTTGATGAACTAAATGAGAGCATTGAAGAAATACTAATGGTTGAGGGTGTATTTGATAAGGAAAATGTAGACGAAGAATTGAACCTTGAAGAAAATGAAATAAGAAAATGCGTTTGTACGTTTGGGGCAAGATGTACTGATGAACAGCTTATCAAGATAATGATGAGGGCTCCTAATTTGAAAAGGATCTATGTAATGCACGAATCTGACGTTATCAATTCTGTGAAGAAAACTGGGTTGAGATGTCAGAATTATGTCAAGGATACAAAGGTTTGTCATCTTGATGAAAAAGACCCAGGTGATATGTCTGAAAAAGAATTAGTAAATTGCCTGTCCCTTTCCAAAGATCCTTTAGCATTCAATGTTGGGACAGTTAAGAAAGGTATTTTACGTTGATTATGGGATCAAGAAAACTATCGTTATCCGAATTACTTAAAAATCTACAGTACGAATATATTTGTTGTGAAATCAGGTCGAAGACTTATGTTCATGAAAAACATCGAATATATTGGGAAAAAGTAGCAGGATATAAAAAAGAGAAGATCATCAATATTGCTGAAAAGCAAAATGCGTCTTCCATATTTTCAGATGATAACATCAATAAGTCGTTTAAGGACATGATCTATTCAGGTTATGGACTACCTGCATTTGTGTATAAGAACGAACAGGATCGTGAAGTTCAGGAACAGTGGGATATTTTGAATTTTTTCTACAGGGGAACAGAAGTCGAATTTGTTATTGATGGAAACATAAAGAAAGGAAAAGCTATGTTTACAGACTCTGAAAAAAGACGAGTAGAAATTAAGGAATTTGATGGTGAAAAATACAATGTGTTCTTTGAGTCCATCAAACGAGATATTTGGTAATAAAAATTTATTATTTTTGGCAGCATGAATGCTGATACAATCGTTGAATTACAATCTTGGCTTGAGACTAATAAGTTACAAGCAACAATTGAAAAAAACATAGTTGAATGTGCTGATAAGAAATTCCTGTTCATAGAGGATAAGGATGGTACGTTGATCAACAAGAAATTCCAACTGATAGTTACACAACCTGAGTTTAATCAAACTCCACATGTTGACTATTATCTATTCAAGTTTGGATCATTTTTCTACTATTCAGAAATTGACAAACTCAAGCTTAATAAATTCAAGTATTTAGGTGAAGCAGATGATGATCTTTTTGATTTCAGTTTGCCTTTCCTTGGTATTCATGGAAAATATGAGCTATGTAATGGAACAAGGCATTATGATGATTGGTGTATAAAAGCAAAATTCTTAGGTTACAAATCATTGGCAATTTGTGAAAAGAATACATTGGCTGGAATACTTCACTTTCAAAAATCTTGTGAGGATCAGGATATTAAGCCAATTCTTGGTGCATCGTTCGATATAAATATTGGAAGTGAGAAGGTAGATACCAAATTTTATGTCAAATCCAAAGAAGGTTGGATGAGCATATTAAGGTTACTTCATGAAGCTAACTCTGGAGATGATATGAGTATCACATTTGATGATCTCATCGAAAATTCAAAAGACTTGGTTATAGTCATACCTGCATCATGTAAGAATTACAAGAAGTTCATTGCTTTACCTGAAGATGTTTATGTTCAGTTTGATACTACAGAATTCAATTCAAATGAAACCGATACGAAAAGGTTAAATGATCTGAAGACAGTTTACAACTCAAATCTCAATCCTGTATTAGTAAGTGACGCATTTTATCTCGACAAAGAAGATCATGTAATAAAGGATGTGATAAATACAGTTGGAAAAGTCAATTTCCAATTTAGTTCATCTGATCAGTATTTCAAAAGTAAGCAGGAATTGGTTGAAAAAGCTGAAGGTTTGTTTGCTGACGATGATAAAGCTGTTGAATTTGTAAAGAAACTCATAAAGAATACAAGGGAAATTGATGAATTGTGTGATTATACATTGCATGAGAAGAAAAGTCATTTGCCTGAGTATGAAATGAATGAAGATGAAGTTGATCTGGCTGATACGAATATAGATCTTTTCTACCATTATATAGAATTGGGATTTGCAGAAAAAATTGCAGGTAAGGACAACGAGAAGGAATACAAGGAAAGGTTAGATTATGAAATAAGTGTTCTTATTGAAGGAAATGTCATCGATTATTTTCTGATCCTATTTGATATTGTAAACTGGTGTAAGAAAAACAACATCCTCCCGGGAATAGGTAGAGGATCAGCTGCAGGCTCACTTGTATCATATCTAATGGGGATCACTGGTTTGGATCCTTTGGAACATGGATTACTATTTGAAAGATTTTTGAATAAAGCAAGGATGCTTACTGGAGCATTACCTGATATTGATCAGGATGTTCCTTCAGCTCACAGGCAGGACATAATTGAATATGTCAAAACAAAATATGGTAAGGATCAAGTTGCATGTATAGGTACTTCACAGAATTTCAAGTTGAAGTCACTTCTAAAGGACATGCTTAAGCTCAAGAATGTTGATTTCAAGGAGCAAAATTTCATTACGTCGATGCTAACAAAGGAATATGACTTTGCAGATGTAGGTGGGTTATTCGAATTGGCTACCAAGGAACCTAAGATCCTTGAGGTGATAAATGATCATTGGGAAAATATCGAAATGATGGATTTATGCATGTTCCAACCAAGATCATTTGGTATTCACGCAGCTGCAATCATCGTTGTACCAAAACATAATGAGGGTAGAAGAACGTATGTTTGGGATTATACCCCTGTTCGAATGCATAATGGACAATGGGTTACAGAATGGGAAAAGGACCATATTGAACAAGTAGGACTATTAAAAGAAGACATCCTTGGATTACTTCAACTTGATAAGCTCATGAGAATGGTGATGCTTATAAAGGAAAATAAGAATATCGAGATTGATGTCCTTAAAATACCTGTTGACGATCCAGAAGTGTATGAGTTATTTGCTAAGGGGATAAATCAAGACATTTTTCAATTTGGTTCACCTGGGCAAAAGGTATATACGACTGAATTGAAACCCGATAATATCAGTGACCTCATAGCAACTGTAGCTTTATATCGCCCAGGAGCCATGGAGAACAATTCACATAATAAATATGTGAAGATGAAGAATGGTGAACTTGAACCAGTTTTACCTAAGAACCTTGAAGAATTTTCGGAGGAGACATTTGGTTTGTATATCTATCAGGAACAAGCAATGCTTTCATATCAGAAGATCACAGCCTGTGAACTTGAAGAAGCTGATAAATTCAGAAAGGCACTTACAAAACTCAAGCCTGGGTTTAGAAATCCTGAAATAGAAATCTACGAGAAGATATTCAAGGACAAGTATTTTGCAATGATACATGATAAAGATCATGTTCAATATGTTTGGGACCTCATTGTTGGTTTCAGTAGTTATGGTTTCAATAAATCACACGCTGCAGCATACGCAATAACTGGATATTATGCTCAGTGGTTCAAAGCCCATTATCCTCTTGAGTTCTATGTTACAGCTTTGGAATTTGCTGACGATAAAACAATATCCGATGTGATACATGAGATCCAACATAATAGTAAAACTGAATTGAAACAACCAGACATCAACAAATCAGCTACGCATTTCACTTATGATGATGAACTCAATGAAATATATTGGTCATTCAATTCAATAAAATATGTTACTGAAAGATCAATCGATGTCATAGTTGAAGAAAGGAATAAATCTGGTGCATTTTTTACGTTTGAGGAGTTTCTATCAAGAGTTAAGATCAACAAACAAGCTGTTGAAAATCTAATCCTTGCTGGTGCGTTTGATACAATTGAAAAACATGTTGATGCATACGATAGATTTTCGTTACTTCAAAGATACTATACAGCTATCAAAAGGTTAGACTCGCTTGAAAAAATACCTGAGGAGTTCAGGATGAAAAATTGGTGGTGGCAATTACAATCAAAGAACAATTGTGGTTATGGGTTCATTGATTACAGGGGTATTTTCATGAGAAAGGCTAATACGACAACTTATCATCATCCTGATCAATTTCAAAAAGAAGATGCAGAAGGGTATTACATAACTGGAGGTATTGTAACCAATATCATCAAAAGAAATTCGAAGAAAGGACCTTTTGTCCAACTTAATATAGATCACAATAATATCGAGATCATTTTTACTGTATGGAACGATGCCTATAGTAAAATAAGAAAGGATCTTGCTGAGAACAGATTGATCGTTTTCAAAGCTGATTTATCTTGGGATGGATACAAAAAGAAAAACACTTTCAAAAGTGGCAAAAAAACATTCATACATTTTGTATGATGTAATAAAATATTATTATTTTTGAAGCAATGAAAGACGATCTCATCTTAGGTGCTGGTACAGCTGGTATAATTACTTCACTTTTCACAAAAGCAAAAATGATAGATCCTAAGCCACTTGGTGAGCTGGGGTTACCTTTTTCACCTGGGATAAGGATCTTCAAATGGGAACTTGAAGTTGTACAATTTATTTCATACTGGCTTCCTAAGTGGTATCCAGAATTTAGCATCAAAAGGGAAACTTTGAAAATAGGCTATAAAACTGATGATGGGGTTTTTAATTGTGCCACTGAAAAATTCAAGGAAACATATTCCTTAATAACAAGAGGAAAACAAGAATATGAACCAAGTTTTTTATCGTCTGGTCAAAATAGTATTTCATACGTATCAATCAATGGTTTAGGATACGAAGGTTCTTATGAATTCTTTTTCAAATCAGCACTTGAGTACTTGAAAACAAAAGGTAAGTTAATTGAAGAAAAAGTAACATTTGTTGATATAGGATCAAAAACAGTAAGGTGTGGTGATAAAAAATACAACTATAAGCATTTGTATTCCTGTATCAAAAGACCAATTCTTGAAAGACTTATGGATAAGATTTCAGGTGAAGATTTTTCAACAACTAAGAAATCATTTTACAGAACTATCAAAATGATAGATGGTGGTATCATGGGTTATGCTTACATCTACAGTATAACAGATGAATGGACAAGAAAAACTGAGTTTGGTCGTTACTATGTTTATGAAACAACTAAGCCAATTTTAAGTGATCATTTTGAACATGACAATGAAATAACTGATACATTTGAGGATATTCCTTTGCAAATACAGAAATCACTATCACAAACAAACTACTATGGTGTAGAACTTGTTGGTAGGTATGCAGAATGGAACCATGCAATAAAAGCAAACGAAATAATTCAAAGGTTTGCGCAACGATTAAAATTCAAAGTAAATGGGTGATAGATTAAGTGAGATATTTCGTATTCAAATCGAGTTCAGTAAAACTTGGCTTAAGAATGAAAAGAACATTGACATTTTTGATATGTCAAGGAACGACAGGATAAAATGGAGCAAGGAATACATATTAGCAGCAGTAAATGAACTATGTGAAGCCTTAAATGAGTTGAAGTGGAAAACTCATCGCGAATTTGAAAAACAAGACAACATAGATAATTTTAACGAGGAATGTATTGATGTTTTTAAGTTCCTTATGAACCTCCTTCTAATAAATGGTATCAAGGAGGATGATTTCTATCAAAAGTTCATTGATAAAAGTGAAATCGTCCAATTGAGGTATGAGCAGGAAAAAGCAATGACTTTGTTGAAGTTGGACCCAAACGCAAGAATTGCCATTGTTGACATTGATGGATGCTTGAATAACTACCCGTATCACTTTCTTGAATTTACAGAAGCTGCCACAGGATTGGATTACAAAACTGTTCCAGACTTCAAAGAAGCTGACATAGTAAATTACAATAAAGCAAAGGCCTCATATAGATTATCAGGAGGAGAACGAGGAAACGTACCTAATGAAGAAACATTCAAATTCCTACATGATCTAAAGGCACATGGTTACACGGTTGTTCTTTTATCATCAAGGCCTTATGAAAAGATCAAAAGGCTATATTCGGATACTGTTCATTGGTTGAATAGTTACAAGTTTCCTTATGATTATCTGGTATTCAATAAAAATAAGGACACCTACATAATAGACAACCTAAAAGATTGTAATGTAGAATTTTGTGTAGATGATGATTTCAACAATGCTCAGAACCTTTCTTATCATTTTCCAACTTATTTGATGGTTAACAAGGGCCTCTACTCGTTGGAAGCCTATCTACATGCACCAAAGAAAGTAAAGGTTATAGACTCACTATTAAAAATTGAACTTACAGGTATGAAATAATAAATTATTATTTTTACATACATGAAAGAAACAAAAACATATTGCTTTTATCAAGAAGGTGCTGCAGAAGTTGAATTGGACTTTTGGGAAAGCATGCAAAAACAGTTTTTGAAAACAGAAGTTGAGTTCAAAGGAAAAAAGTTAAGAATTTATGCTTTGGATAAAACACCAAGGAAACAAGAAATAGAACACATGATCTGTATTCCAGATACTATTGGCATCAATGCAGAACTTCACAATTTCTTGAATAACATCAGGCCAGCAGAATACAAGAAGACATTATATTTTGGAAAGATAACTTCTGAATATGCACAAATACTTAGTAACTTTATAAAGGCTTGTAAAAAATGAGTGATGTAGTTCAAATCATACACATTGATGGACCAGACAAATCTGGCAAAGATGCTATCAAGCGTGAGATAATAAAAAGAACAGGTGGGGCTGTAATGGTAATTGCCAGATCGTTCCTTTCACAAACTGTTTATGCAAGTATCTATGGTCGAGATATAAATTCTGAAGGATATTGGTTAAAAGCAAAGCAAGCTTTTCAAAGAGGTGAAACACTCATATATCTTCGTCCAGAAAAGAACTTAGGTGAAATTGAAAGGAGGTTCAAGGAACATGATGAAAAAGACATGGACTTTGAAAATTATACCTTACATAGAACTTGGTTTGATAGAACAGTATCGTTATTGGGACACCAAGGATGTAGATATTTACAAATAGATACAACAGCACATGATATTAGTAAATGTGTTGACATTATCTTACACAAGGCACTTTCAGATTATACAAAATTCTGTTCAAATTGTTTGCTTCATACTTTGGATGTCAATCAAATGGAGGCTAAACATGGATATGGGAAGCTTGTTCCAAAAAGAAATGATGGAACTGAGTTCATGATAGTGGGAATAAATCCATCTAACAAAAGAATACCATATAATCAAAACCCTTTTGAACTTACTAACGATCCACAAACACATAAGAACAAACCTTTTTGGGATGCTCTTTGGGACCTTGGCATCGGAAATAGATCATACATTACAAATGCAGTTAAATGTAGTACAAAAAACAACAAGTTAAAAACTGTAGATTTCAAATGCTGCGAACATATTCTTCAAGCGGAAATTGAATTCATGAGACCAAAGATTATAGTCGCAGTTGGAAAAGAAGTTGCAGCATATCTAAAAGGTAAACTTGATAGACACATTATTGAAATTCAAGATCCTGAACACCATAATTTCACACATTCATCAGTATACACACTTGACGTAATAGAAAAACTAAAACATCATGTCTAAAAGAATATTCATAACTGGAGAAAGTGGTGTAATACCAAAAGCAATCATGGCGCTTTGTGAAAACTCAAACCATGTGGTTGTAAATACACATCTTAATAAAGATCTGGATGGATTACGATGGCATCAATCATTCAAGGTTAGACATCCTGAAATTGATTTCACAAACGATAGTGTAATTGAAGAGGCATTTCGAAGATCACAACCTGAAATAGTAATACATTCAGGTGCTTATGTTGGAACAGATTATTGTGCAAGTTCAAAAGATGAAGCAGTAAGATCCAATGTATATGGTACACAGAAAATTGTTGACCTGTGTAATGAACATGGGTGTAAGTTAATCTATTTTTCAACAACGGCTATTTTCGATCCAAAAGCTTATAATAAGTATAAGTATATGACTGGACAAACTCGAATTGATCCTCAAACATTATATGGTATCACGAAATACGCTGGGGAACTGATTGTTAAGAACTTGTGCAAAACACCTTTCACCATCGTTAGACCAGTATTTGGTTTTGGTGATTATCCAGATGATCTACATTCAGCTTTGACTAAGTACATCTATTCCATAATAAATGGAAATCCTTTGACGATCCTACTTGATAGAAAAATAGGCAAGAACTATTTTAGGGTTGAGAACATTGCACAAATTGTAATGAACATCATCAATCAAAATTATTTTGGTTCTATATTCAATATAGGTGAGAATTACGACCTTAGGAAAAATTGGAATGAGATTGATGAAGTCATTGAAAGTAAGTTAGGTAAGTTTGACAATAGTAAAATCACTTTTGTACCAGAAAAGGATTACCTGCACTGGCACAATATAGATAACAGGAATTTGAAGACATTGGGGTTGTATTATGATCTACCTATCATGTTTGAACAAGGAATAGAAATGACAATCAAATCAGTTAAGGAAAATCTTGACAAAAAACCATATTGGATATGAAACCAAGAATGCGATATATTCAGTTCAAACAAGAACTTGATGATCAGATTGATATTATCAAAGTTGGTGGTCGTGATACCAAGGAAATTGTATCACTTGTAATTGACTATGAGATCAATACCATGTCAGAAGAAGTTAACAGCTTTTTAACAGAGAAATTAACAGCTCAATCTAAAGATGATGTGAAGGAAAGAAAAATGATCATGTTGGAACTTACAAAAACTATCATTGATCTTAGAGAGGATCCAAATTCAAGACAGATGTTAGTAAGGCCAAACTACATCGGGAACGAAAGGCTTTCAGCATGTATATCACTTGTGCATGTCTTATTTAGGAAAGGGAAGATCATTATGAATGTATATCAACGAAGTCAGAATATTGATAACTTCTTATATGACCAGCAAACATTCTTTTTCCTTGCGAAGATGGTCGCAAATACATCAGCTGTTGACAAATGCGAAATAAATGTGATCATAGGGTCACTACACAAATACTTAGACTAATGGATTTCAAAGAAATAGAAGACCTGAGAAAAGCAACTGGAACATTGCCTTCGGAAAGGCCAATGAAAAATACCAATGTGTTACAATTACCAGTTGCATTGAAAGTAACACTTGAAGATCATTCAGCAAATCCATATAAAGCCATGTTCGTTACAGCAACGAGTACATGGGGTGATAATAATTTTGAACAGAAGTGGCCAATTACTTCACCTGAAGGAAAACTGGAAGTGATAAAAGCTGTACTTACTCATAATACATTACCTCAGGCTAAGGAAATGGTCCAATTTGTATTTCGAGTAAAAGGGGTACCAAGATGGTTGTTTGATTATCATGCAACGACTGTGAAATTTGCTTCATTCATGTCCATCGGTTGTAGAGATAACAATAAGATTGACTCAGATGTCATAACAATGGATCAAGTTGGTTCAGCAGAAATGGCAGTTTTTAGGGAATTGAAAGATCTATATGAACTGGCACTTGGTTCTGATCAAGCAAGTTGGCAATCAGCGAGAACATTCTTACCTCAATCATATTCACATTCATACCACTTTGGACAAAATTTACTATCATTGATTTCAACCAGAGGATTTCATGCATCAAAGTTCTTTGGTAATGATTTCAAAGAAGAGGCAATACAATATTTGTATCATACCATTGTAAAAGAAGTAAAACAGCACTTTCCTTTACTTGGTTTGTATTTGAACATGATGTTTAGCCATGAGGTTAAGAAAACAGTAATGGATCAACTTCATAAATTGAAGCTTGAGGATCTAAACGAAAAAGACATTGAACTATTAAATAGGATATGATGAAAAAAGAAGCAGTCATTTTTGCAAAAGGAGTAGAAGCGTTAGTGGTAGATATTATTTCTGCAGATGAAACTGGTGTCACATACCATGTAAAAGGAACCCCCATTTGCCAATATGATCAACATAGTCGAGCAAGAATAGGGGTTGAGTTCTTTGATTACAAGGTTGAAGAAAAACCTGTGTATGTCGTTTATACAGCAGTTGCAAATCACATGACATCAGATAATGCTGATAAGATTTCAAGTGCATTGTGGAAGTTGGAAGCATTAAGAAACAAATCACCTTATAAAGATCAGTACAATCTCATGACAAGGTCATGTGAATATAAGGTTAAGCAATCATGGGGATCCTTACGTGGACAAATGATGAGGAGGTTGAAATTCTGTGAAGAAGAATTCATTGTAGGTTTACATTGGTTATTGAGACATAAGCTTATAGACATGGGCTTCAAACAAGCAGAAAGTTTCCTACCTGGGTGTGATAATGCAAAAGATTGTGACTATGCTTCGGCAGATTACCTATCAAATATGTTTGGTTGTTTATTCGCTGGATGTAATAGATGGGAGTCGCATGCCAAATACGCTTCATTCAACGAGTCGTGTACAACACCTGAACTATTGGAACAACAATTAGCATCATATCACCTTAGAATACCAAGGTCTACATACGAGCTTGAAAAAAAATAAAAAATTATTTCATAGATACAGAAAAAAGTTGTAGATTTGACTTGTCAATTGGTTATTAACTAAAAATAGAAGATCATGACAAAAATCGATGCAAGGGAGACAACAAAAAGGTCTCTCAAGAAGTACACCTCGGATCAGCTGATTAAGAAGCTGGAAGGTGGCAAATTACTTTCCTTATCTAAGGAATTGGCTTTTGAAATCCTTAAAGATCGTGAGGTTGAACTACCTGACAGTTTAAAGGATGGTTCACCTGAACCTGTGAAAAAGAAAAAAGCTGCTCCAAAGGCCAAGGTTGAAAAAAAGGAAGATGCCCCTAAGGACGAGAAAAAGGAAACCGCTCCAAAAGCAAAAGCGGAAAAATCTGGTGGAACACGGGATGTTTCAAATGAAAATCCTGACCTTGTGGTTGGAACAAAGGTTTCATTTGAACAACGAGTTTCAAAGGACACAGTTACTGGTAAGATCATCAGTTTCTATGACTGGACCACCAAGAAGGATGTAACGAAAGAAGCTGCCAACATCTCAGTTGAGGTTGATGGAAAAGCTAAAAAGTTCGTGAAAAATGTTTCGGCTTTGACCAAGGCATAAGCAATATCCCAATCATTTTTGAAAAGGTCACCAATTTGGTGACTTTTTTTTTGCAAAATTGTTTCTGTTTAATAATAATTTATTATTTTTATTGCATGAACTTAATCTTTGATCTATCACACGCCTACTACAAGTCATACGCAGTTTTCAAATCAAGGTACCCAGGGGTTGAATTAACCAACCATGATAGCCAAAAACAACTTATCAGAAAGTTCCTTACAGATTTTTGTTATTCAATCAGATTGTTTGAAAGTACAGGAATTGATCGAGTTATCTGTTGTATGGATGGTAGGAACAATTGGAGGAAAAATGTTGATCCTGAATATAAAGGAAATAGGGAACGAAAGGAACCTGAATTTTATCAGGTAAGAGAAGAATGTGCAAGGTACCTTAAGAATGCAGGTTTCATAATATCACACGATGCTATGTTGGAAGCTGATGATCTGGTGGCTATATGGAGTAAGTTCATTTCTATAAATGGTGAAGAATGTTTGATCCTATCTTCAGATAAGGACATCAGGATGCTCGTTAATGAAAACGTGGCAGTTTACTCAAACAATAGTAAATTGGCTGAGATTTATTACAAGGAACCCCTATCATGGTTTGGGAATTTTTCTTCATCTCAGTTAATTACATATCAAGAGGTTTCACCAAAGTGGATAGTTTTTGAAAAAACACTCATGGGTGACTCTGGGGACAATGTTCCTAAGATCCTTAAAAGAGGGGTTGGATATAAAAGATGTGTCAAGCTGTTCAATGATTGCAAGTCACATCTAAGCGATTATGGAAAGGTCTATGAAATATGTAAGGAACAAGACGTCTTTGATGATGACCTTACTGAGAAGCTATTCCTGAGAAATAAAAAATTGATTGATCTAACAAGTTTCAATGGTCCACTCAACGTAGTTAAAAGGATGTACGAGGAAGCTATTGATAAATCCACTGAATATGATTTTGATGATGACTATGTTCTTAGTAAAATTTATGTCTAACCCATTTTATTGGCTTTGGGTACCTGCATTATTGGCATTTATATTGATTGTCTATGCTGCACGTAAAATTGAATGGCCTACAGAAAAGAAAATATGGGATCATTCCAAAGAAAAGGAACAAGCTGATAAGTTTGTTGCCAACGATGGTAAGAAATGGGTTTCTGAAAATAAGTATTATATCTGGAATGTTCGCAAAGGACTTTTTGAAAAATTTACAAGAACTGATGGAAAAGATACTCAATCTGGTTGGGATATTTATTCCAACGTTGAAAAACAATCGAAACAATGGGCAAAGAACTCCAAGTAGATGACAAATTCAGAACTAATCCTTTGAGCCACCAACCAGGGGGCCATGAGGTAAAAGTTCAAAAAAGAGATAATTCAATCTTTAAGTATGATAAAATCAAAAATCCAAAAGCATACATCAAGAAATTAAAATTCGTTGAAGAAATAATTGCCGTTTGGGTTGATGGCGTAGAACTTACAGCATGGCGTTAGAAGATTATGAACAGTTGGTAACACTCCAACTACCTACAAAAATAGTCGTTTTAAGATTGCGAGATTTTGATACTGACATTGATGTAGATGAATTGACACAAATCCACTACCATAATTTAATGGGAGAACTATTAACTTGTTCTGTAGCAATGAACAGAATAGGAAATCTTCTTGCTGATTATGAAAGCATGGTAAGTGAAGCCAAACTTGATATTAGTATCTATGAGGCTCAACGAGATGCTGAGGAAAGGAAAGAAATGGTCAACAATAATGAAAGGATCAGTAATGAAAAAGTGGAAATGGCAATTAGGAGATCACCTGAATGGAAAGTAAAGAAGAAAGAACATATCAGGCTTTCAAAGGAATGGGGATACCTCAATTCATTGTATTGGGCGATTAAGTCAAAAGACGAAAAATTGAACAAGCTTACTGATAAATTGAGACCTGAAGATTTTGAAGCAGAAATCGTCGAAGAAAAAATTAACGGAATAATGATAAAATTGCAGGATAAAGCCGTTATGTAATAAAAAATTATTATTTTTAATGTCATAAATCAACATAAACAAAAATGGGAATAGAAAGAGACAAGTTTCGAGATACCACTCGAGTTGAAGACCTGAAAAAGGCCGACCAGAAAGTCGAAAAACTCAACAGGACACAAACGTCCGATTATGCTGGCTATCTAACCATTGAAGATGGGGAGAATAAGTTCAGAATTTATCCACCTCACCCTAACAAGGATAATCATCCATTTGTACAAGCAAAACAGCTTTGGTGGTTACCTTGGGTATACGAACAAAAGGATGACGATGGTAATGTCATAAAGGATAAAAAAGGAAATCCTAAAATGCAAGATGGCAAGAAAAGGATTTTCGATGCTCGTATCCATTCCAAAGCTGGTGTCGATGTTGTTTCAGAATACATTGATTTCTACAAGAAAATGTGTGAAGATGCTGGAATGAGTGAAGATGAAGTAACGGAAGCAATGTTACCAATCTATGGTAGTTACCAGAAAAAGATCCAAGGAATTGTTGGAAAACCTGGGTGGGTAATTTATGCAGATAAACACAACAATGCTGGAGGTAAGGAGTTCGGTAGATTGGAAATTGGTAAAGCTGTTAAATACAGATTGAATGACATCATTGCACGAGAAAGTGATGATGAACCTGTAGGCACAGTTTCACAAAATCCATTCACTGATCTTGATGATGGTCGATTGTTGATCGTAACCTATAATGGGGATGCGAAGAAAGCAGCTGATTACTACAAAACTGAGATTGACAGTTCGTTCGATAAGAAAACCAAGCAAGTAAATCTCGTACCATTATCGGATGAAGAATTGGAAACCTTCTCAAAATATCCATCGTTGCATAGTTTGTTCGTTGATGTCTATACATCAGAAGATTTTGAATATGCTGTAACAGGTTTGAAACTATTTGATGATAAGGAAGAACTTGGTGTATTCGAACATGAAGAATGGAATGAAAAGGTTGCCAAGATGGCTGAGTTGTATCCAGATCCTGATGATGACGATGAAGAAAAACCTGAAGAGGAGAAAGCAGAAGAAACTGAAGGTGATGGTAATATGAATGATGGAGGTCCTGAATATTCTGGAGGTGATGATGAAAAAAATGAAGATGAGGAACCACCAGAAGAAGTTGAAGAGGTTGATGATGGTATTCCACCAGAACTTGAAGGGGACGATTACGATGACATGGAAAGGAACGATTTGAAGATATTCATTCGTGACAATGCCATTCCAATAGTTGTAAAGAAATCAATGACAGATGATGCCATTCGCGATCTTATCAGAAAGCATGTTGCGGAACTTGAAGGTGGAGGGGATACCAAAGCTGAAAAGCCGGCAAAATCTTCATTGAAAGATAAGTACAAATAAGGAAGCTAATTACCAATGGCGAAGAAGAGACAACCTGTCGGTTTACTAATTACTGACACACACCTTAAAGATGGAAATGAAGATCTTGTTTTATCGATTTTTCAACAAGCTATCAAAATCTGTCAGGCCCATGGTTTATCAACGATCTATCATTTAGGTGATTGGTTTACCAGCAGGAAGTCTCAATCTTTATCTGTACTACTTACAACTGTAAGGATTAAAAATGCAATCGAGGAAGCTGGATTGATCTTGGAAGTAACACCAGGGAACCATGATAAAACTGACTTAAACTCAGATCATAGTTTTCTGGATTTTTTCTATGACCATGAATGTTTTAGAGTGATTGATTGTTTTCATAGAAGTAAGATTACAGATAAGATCAAAGTTCTATGGTGCCCATATTATAAGGTAGACCTTTGGAAAGAAAAACTTGATGAAAAAATCAAAGAGGGGCTTGATAAGGATTTCAAATGGGTTTTGTTTGGACATCAAGCTGTTAATGGAGCTGTTAATAACGATGGCTCTAAGGTTAAGAATAAGTTGACAAAAAATGTATTCAAAGATTTTGATGCAACATTCTTTGGACATTACCACAACCAGTCTGGACCTTATTTAGGTTCAGCATACCAATCTAATTTTGGTGAGGACACTAATAAAGGTGTCACATTGCTTTATTCAGATTTGAGCACAGAACATATTCAATTGGAATTTCCTGCCTATGTGAAGTATGTTGCTGATCCAACAAACGAAAAGCAATTCAAATCAATAACAAAAAAGGTTCTTGATTTCAAACTTAAGAATAAACAACACGTCGTTCGTATAGAACTTACAGGCGATCGTGATAAGATAATTTCATTAGACAAAAGCTTATTTGCAGAAGCTGGCGTTCAAGTTACTTCAAAATTCGATGATGCTAAGGTTTCTATGGACTATGAAGAAGGTGAATTCAAGGTGTTTGATAATGAAACAATCATTCAAGAATTCAGTGAATTTGCAGAGGAAGAAAAACTCGATGTTGAACAAGGAATAGGTTTCATAGAAAAAGCAGTTAAATAATGTGGTCAATTGAAAGTATAAAAGCCCAAAACGTAATATCCTTTGAAAGTCTTGAGTTTGTTGTCCAGAATGGACAAGCATTACCTATCGTAGGTCAGAACATTGATGATCTTGGCCAAGAAGCTAATGGTGCTGGAAAATCTGCCTTGTTTGAAATCGTATCCATGGGGATTACTGGGGACTCGATGAGAAAGGTAAGTGTAAAGGAAAACATACAGGATGGTTTTGATGAAGCTTATGTTGAAATCTTATTGAATAACTCGACTATTAACAGTTCTTTGTTAATAACTAGAACGTTCAGGACAAAGAAATCTACTGTAATTTCAGTTGAATTGAATGGTAAGACACCCAATATCAAAACATCAGATAGTGGTGATCTTGATGGGCGTGAGGCTAATTTGTTCATTTTGGACACATTGGGGGTTACACGAGAAGATCTTTTCAATTACTATTTGATCTCACAGCAGAATTTCGTTTCATTCCTACAGGCTTCTGATACCAAGAAAAAGGAGATCATAAGTAGATTTTCAAATACCCAAACCATTGATAAGGTAATAGATTACATAGGTAGTGAACATATAGATCCACTTGGTGAGAAGCTTACAATCATTGAACAGCAACAAGTTGCCATAAATGCTAAGATCAGTGTAAGGAAAGAACAACTTGAAGAATTGAACGAAGGTGAGTTTGAAAGGTTGAAAAAGGAAAAGATCGATCAGCTCAAAGGAAATATAGAAGCATCAAAGATTTCCATAAAAAACCAAGGTGAAAAGATTGATAGAATTATTGAACATTCAAAGGCAATAGATAAAGAGATCCTTGATATTGAAAAGAAACTTGAAACCGAAAAAGTAACGCTTGGTAAAATTGAAGATGCTGGTAAGAAAGCAAAGGAAAAAAGCGATCAACTTCAAAGTAGTTTCCAAACTGAACGCGAAACACTTTTGAAATCAAGGACTGGAAAAATAAATGAGGCCTTAAACGAAGCAAAAGAAGATAATCAACTTCAAGATGGTGAGATTTCAAAATTGAAATCAGAATTAAGATCTATTGAAAATAGGTTGATGGGTTCCATTACTTGTCCTGAATGTGAACATGAATTCAAGTTAGGTGAAGAGGTTTCAATGAAAGACCTATTGATCCAGAAACAAAAACTCAAAACTTCAATAGAAGAAGCTGAAGTCATTTCAGGTAAAATTGTCAATGCAATTGAAGCCAAACAAAAAGAACTAAATGAAGCTACCTTGGTTGTTACTAAGGAACTTGATCAATCACGTGATGCAATTGACAAGCAGAAAGACGCCATTGACGAAATCAGGAATGATTTTAGAAATCAAGAGGTTGCTGTATTTGAAATCAAACATAAGTTACGTGCTGAAAATGCCAAGATAGTAACCAATAACAGTAGTATAAAATCAATTGAGGGGTACATTGATCAAGAAAAAGAAGGAATTGAAAGTTACCTACGAGCCATTGAAATTGAACAAGAAAAAACATTAGGTACTAAGAAGGAGGAGATTGAAAATAAGATCGAAGAACTTGACGATGAATATCTTGACAAGGTAAATGAATTGGGAAGCCTTTCAGAAGAAAAGGACGAATATGACAATTGGATCCTTAGTTTCATGAAATTCAAGACCAGATTGGCTAACAATTCAATTAAGACAATTGAAACTTTCGCCAACTTTTACCTTGGTAAAATGAAATCCAATATCAGGATAAGAATTGATGGTTATAAGACACTTGCATCAGGTCAGGTACGTGAAAAAATATCAACAACAGTATTTAGAGATGGCATTGAAAAAGGAAGCTATGGAAAGTTTTCGGCAGGGGAACGTGCAAGGATCGATATTGCTGTAACAGCAGCATTGCAAAGCATTATCAATTCAGCATCAACATCTGGAGGTTTGAATATGTTATTCATGGATGAAATACTTGATGCAGTTGATACTTTGGGATTGAAAAGCATTACACATGCACTTCAAAATCTTGGTATTACAATCATGATAGTAACCCAGAATACTATAGACCAACTTGGTGAAGGTTGCCTATTGGTTCAAAAGGAAAATGGGAAATCAAAAATATTGATACGATGAATACTCAACTCGCAACACCTGAGAAAGTAGAAGACTGGTTATTAAGGTTTGATAGATACAGACCTGAATTTGAATGGTTCATGAAAGATTTTACGCCTGAGGATTATTCAAAGTTACTTGATGCAAGGGTAGAAAAGAAATCACAGTTGATGATGGATATTATGTGTAAGGTGTGGTTTGTACTACCAGACAACCAATTTAACATCATTAAAAATCCGAAGGGGTGGGGACCATTTTTAAGCTTAATTGAGCAATAATGAAGAAAATGCTAAAAATCCGCGTTGAGACTGGGCGCTATAACAGAGTTTTACAACAACGCTTGATATAATATATAAGGAAAAATGGCTGATTTTTGTACAAAGTGTTCAAAGGATATGGGATTTCCAAAACCTGATATTGATGTTAAAAAGAAATTCGATGACCTTAAGAAAGGATATTTCATAAATGTTGGAGTTTGTGAAGGATGTGGTATGTTGGGTATTCAAAAAACAGAAGAAGGAAATATGCAAATTGCCTTCGCTGATAAACAGGATTGGGTTGACGCTAAAATCGAGGATTATGAGTAAATTGTACATAGGAATAGACCCTGGGAAAAATGGTGGCATTGTCGCCAAGATAGATGGGCAAATAGTTGAAAGCATAGTTATGCCAACAAAAGCAAAATTCTACTTGACTGGTGAGATCAATGGAATATTCACTAACTTAATTGAAACGTTCTCAGAAGATGGGGATGTTCTTGTATGTTTTGAGGATATACATTCGATGCATAGAAATGGAGCATCTGCTAATTTTGGTATGGGTTTTGCTTCTGGTTATCTTGAAGGATTATGTACAGGTATGGGATTGCCTTTCGTAAAGGTCCAGCCAAAGAAGTGGCAGGAATATTGTTGGCAAGGTATTCAACCCATCAAGATCAATACTGGTGAGAAAACAGCAAAAGGAAATATCAAATACAAAATTGATACAAAAGGAACATCATTAGTAGCAGTTCAAAGGTTATATCCAACTGCAGATCTAACAGGACGAGGAAGAGATCGAGCAACAAAACCCCATGATGGTGTAGTAGATGGATTATTGATATGTCATTATGCTGAAAACAATTTGTAATGCACAAATCAAAGGAATTGGTAACTTTCAAATACGACAACATAACAGTTGGGCTTATAGAAACTCCTGTTACTAATGGTTGGGGTAGGTTGAGGGGTTATTCAAAAAATGTAGGTTGGAAAGTAGATGGTGCACATGGTTATTGTTTGATATATGACTTAACGTTTAGAGATAAGAAACTTGAAACGCTTATGAAAACATTCAATAATATGGTAAAAGAAGTAAGAAACGGAAAAATCAAATTTTCATGCAAAAAATAGATGCCGAAATAGGCAAGAACGGATTTAAGTACAAGCAAGTTCATGAAGGTGAGAACTTCTACATCTACGAACAACGAATACCTGAGAATGGTAATAAGATCATTGCTTATGAAGTATTCGAAAAGAAAATAGCCAAGGAACGAGAAACTGAATGGGCAAACATGCCAGAACGAGAAATATTTCCATCAAATGAAGCATTTGGTGTATGGGCGTGGTCCATGGCTGTCAAAGGTGACAACGCCGAAAAAGGGCTCGCGCGCGCTATGGAGAGGGGGTTGGAAATTAACGAGAGGATAAAACTAAGAGAAAATGAGCAGGAAGCAACTACGTGAATGGGAGTTCAAGTGCAACAATAAAGATTGTGAAGTTGACAAGATCAAGAAGTACAAATGGTCTGACAACGAAGAACAAGAGCAATGTCCAGAATGTGGGGAAGAACTAAGGTTGCACATTGAGTATGTCAATGAAGGTCCTATGATCATGACATCGAAGTTCAAGAACAAGGGAAGACCACGAGCTGAAGCACGTTCAAGAAGTCTCAATCATTTCAAGAAGGATGTTTATGATACATTACCAATGTGGGAAAGGAAACATTTCGCAAAGAAGCACGGTTGGAGCCTAAAGCGATAAAATACCTGAAAGGTTCATTTAAGCACGCTAACGAACTGGGGTGTGTAAAGGAACTTTTGATGTACTTGCAGTTGAAGCAAGTGAACCCCCATGGTAAGATCATGTATGGCAAATCCATTGAGACAATCATGGGGTTGACTGGTTATTCGTCAGGCGGGACATGCAAAACGCTTCGATCAACTATTGATAAAGGTTTCATCAAGGAATTTAAGACCAAGGACGGTAAAACTTATTGTTACCAGTTAGTTTCATACGTCCACGCATACAGGAGGATCCTGATGATGAAGTTCAGACTTGATCGGGGAGCAATTCCAGAACATAGACTAATAAGGATAAAAGCAAAATTCATAAATGATAGCAAACAATTAAAGAAGATCATCCAAGCATCGGAGATCAAGAACAACATTGATCGCCAACTGTTCAGGTTCGAGCAGAAGGAACAGCTAAGGAAATACTCAAAGAACGACATCGTTTCGCAGGTGGAAGAACATGAATGTGTCAAAGCCGCAATATCCTGTCGACGATTACGAGAAATTCTTGGGTACAAGACCACAGCTGCAATTCTGAAAGTGCTAAAACAATTGGAAGAGTGTAGTTTGTTAATAGTTACCAGACAAGGTATTCAGGACATAGTAAAGATGAGCTATCAGAAGTTCAAGGATACTGGAAGCCTAAAGAACTATTCATTCAAATCGGGCCACGCATATCGGTACGGTTGTAATTTGTTGCAGATTGACAGCAAGCTTGAATATATCTATTTACACAACTCACACTCTAATGATTTCGATACTCGAAATTATCAGCATGTTTGAAAAGGTGATTTTCACTTTTGTAAACTATCATATTAGCATAAATGCTAATTAGTAAAAAGCAAAGCTTGTTTGAAACAAAGAAAAGAAGACGTACGTAAGTTCACTGAAGAGGAAAAGGAAGACATGATATTCAAGCATGTCTATGAAGACTGGTCTATAGCGAGTTTACAGCATAAGTACTACGCGTCTTATGGAGAAATAAATAAAGCACTTTCATTTAATCTTGATAGAATATCGAAAGACAAAGACTTCAAGACATATATTGAAAACAGACGATATATAGTACTCATAGAAAGACTTGAAAAAAGAATTGATAGTTACGTTAGTTACTTACTATCAGAAGAAGGCCAATTAGAAATAACTGCAAAGCAATACAAAAAGATAGCAGATGAAATATCCAAAATTCAAAAGATGATCAATAAACATAAAGCAAAATCGGTAATATGAAATTTTCAAACCTACAAGAGAATATCTTCAATGCAATAATCTATACAGAACATGACGTGTGCGTCAATGCAGCGCCTGGGTCAGGTAAAACAACAACTATTGTTGAAGCCTCCAGAAGAGTAGCCCCAAGCCTCGCATCCTTGTTCTTGGCTTTCAACAAGGGAATTGTTACTGAACTGACCGAGAAATTACCTCCACACGTCGAATGCAGTACACTCCATTCGAAAGGAATGAAGGCACTCATTAAGACCTATGGTAAATTGGCAGTCAGTGAGTCTAAGACGTTCTTCCTTTCCGAACATATTATCAACAAGAAATCTGGATTGAACGAAAAGAAGAAGATAATCTTAAGGTTAAGGCTTCAAGATCTTATGAATTATGCCCGCCTTCATTTAGTAGATAAGACCAAAGAAGCATTTGAAACTATTTGTATCAGGTATGGACTTGACTATGATGATGAATTCATTCAGGATGGATTTGAAATGTGGGATTACCTGAAAGAATACAATGAAAGGTTCAGGTATGGTTCAAATCAGATTGACTATACAGATATGATCTACCTGCCAGTCACAGATGAAGATGTCCTACTCGATAGTTATGATGTCATATTTGTAGATGAAGGCCAAGATCTAAATAAGTTACAACATACATTTGTCAGGATGATGTCCGAAAAAGGACGTGTGATACTTGTTGGAGATAAGAACCAAGCAATCTATGCGTTCTGTGGAGCAGATATTGACAGCTTCATAAATTTTGAGAACTCGAACAATACAGTTTCACTACCTTTGTCCATTTCATACAGATGTCCGAAGCTTGTAGTTGAAAAGGCACAGGAGGTCTATAAATCAATCGATCCTTTTGAAGATCAGGAACAAGGCATTGTAAGAAATGGCATTCCTGAAGAAATCAAGGATGGTGATTTTGTATTATGCAGGAACGTGCGTCCATTGGTACTCATGTTCTTCAGGTTATTGGAAAGGGGCCTCAAAGCAGAGATCAAAGGACATGAGGTATTAGAAGCTATCAAACGGGAAATCAAAGCACAGATCGCCCACGATGTTGATAAAGGAGTTGACAAGATGTTGGAAAAGCTGGGGAGGATCCACGAAGAACTGAAGAAGAAGAATATCAAATCACCATTGAAACACCCCAAGTTTGTCAATCATCAGGAGAAAATCCAAATTGTAAGGCACTTGATAAATTGTACAGGCGTGAGATCCATGCGTGCATTGTTCCAAGAATTCAATTCTATGCTTGAGGCTAAAGGAACAATCAAACTCATGACAATCCATAAGTCTAAGGGACTTGAGAATGATAGGATATTCCTGATTGAAAGATTTGAAGGCAAAAGACTGATACCAAGTCAATATGCCACCACCCCTGCCCAATTAAGGCAAGAAAACAACCTTTTGTTTGTAGCATATACCAGATCCATGAAGGAATTGATCACAATACCCAATTTTGAATAAAAAAATAATAAATTATTATTCTATGTCAAGATAATTGTTTATTTTAGATCTGTAATTAAAACAGATCGATATGAACGCAACACAGGCATACAAAAAAGTGGACGAATTCGGGGTTGATTTCAGCTTCGCCACTCCGTCCGATTTCGAACAAGCTAAAAAGGATAGATATGATTTCGATTTCACAGGGGCTCGGATCCATATAAAATGGAAGGGCTTAAGTGGAACACATTCGTTTCCATTGAACTCTCGCGAAGAGGCTGCATTCACGGTCCTTGTTTTGGATCTGAAAAAGGAATATGAAACTTGGAACCTATCACAGGAAACCAGCTTCCACCTTAGGGGTGATGATACTTTAGAACTACAATCTTAAAACCATAGATATGAAAAAGAAACAATCGTTAATCTACTCGATGCTCAACCAATGGGTTGACAAAAAATTCGGTGGCCAATTCGAGGGCCATTACACTGGGATCGAAACCCTGGAGGTCAAAGGACCTTTTGGTGGGAACCAATTCATATATATCCAACGGGATGCCAAAACCCACGACCTCAACTACCTCAGGTTTGACCTGACTATCAGACCATTCAAGGAACGATGGAAATCATTCGGTATCAACAACCTTGGTTTCAAATGGAAATACACCAACGAACTGGAAAGATGGTGGATGCATGTTTCATTTGTCAAAAGCTTGGATGTAACAGGCATGCACTGGAAAAAGGTTTTTCCAAAGATCCACGAATGGTGGACTGATTACAACAACCCATATACTTTTATGGATCACAATGAGGAAACAGGGGAACCAATTCCATTAGATAAACCCCCGCTTTGGAAATACTTTTACCAGATGTGGAAAATGGAAAAATTCCAAAAAGTATGTACTCACCCAAACGCAGAAATGGAAGATTACTACTCGGAGTCTCAAGGTCGAGTTACTAACTTCTACTGCCCAACATGTCACTTATCATAATCATGGGACAAAAACGAAAAGATTGGAAAAAGAAAAATTCACCTCAACCTTGGGGTGAATGGGAGGATGGTTTCGTACCAGCCAAAGCCATTGAATTATCACCCAGGCTTGAAGGTAGTACAATTAAGATGAATAACCACTTTCAGGTTTGGATCCGAGAAGAAAAAGGAAAAGAAGGTTGGCCTGATATGATATGGTTGTCAATCAAGCGCCATGATAAGGAAGCATTTCACGACTGGCGTATTTTCCAAAGAATAAAGAATGAATTGGTTGGGGAGGAAAATGAGGCAGTGGAGATCTATCCTGCAGAGTCAAGGAAAGTGGACACAGCCAACCAATATCACCTGTGGGTAATGAAAGATCCAGAAGTCAGGTTTCCTTTTGGTTTCTTTGATGGAAGAATTGTGGATTACACAGGTGAACTACAAAAGGATCTGGCACCAAACGCCAAACAACGCCCTTTGGATAGCAACTCAAATTACATTAGGGATATCGAAATTGAAAAAAAATAATAAATTATTATTTTATATCAAAAAATTGTTTAATTTAGGATCATGAAAAAACATCAAACAGGCCCACATCAGAAGAAAGCTATACAGCGATTAACCTCCCGACATGATGGAGCGTATTTAACAGGACTTCAAGATATGTGCATATTGATGCATTTTCAACATGATCCAAAGAAAAAGCCTCTTACAGTTGAACAGGCTAATAATAGGATTGCATTATCAATACTTTATAACTAAATCATAAATCATGAAAACAGATCGCAAAAAAATGTTGCTCCCTGTGGAGATGGTTGATACCAAAACGGTGTTACCAAACTTCGCAGTAACACACAAAAGGGAAAAGACGATTATCGTCACAAAAAAAGAAGGCCCAAAAATTGTTCATTTCGCTGGACCCAAATACAATCTGGTTCCAATGTCTGAAATTTTACTACCTTTCGAAAGGGATTTGAAATCTCTTGGTAAATTCGAATGTAAATACAATGTCTATGATGATGCTGTATTTTACCTTGATTATGTATTCACAGATAATGTGTTTTCGGTTGGAAAGGAAAGAAAGTACAAGAAATCTGATGGGATAACACCCAAACTCAAATTAGCCCATTCCTATAATGGTTGGATCAAATTCAACTTGAAGTTCGGATACGAAAGGCTCGTTTGTGAGAATGGTCTAACGGTTTTCGACTACAAAGGAGGTTTCAGCGTAAAGCACACCGAACAACTTGCTGAAGGTAATGCCTTCAAAATGTGCAAGGAGGCAATTCAGGAATTTCTGGATGAGTCAAAGATCCTTTGGAAACCATACGAGGAACTATCAACTCAGGTAGTTACCAATTGGGAAGAAAGGATCCTCGAAATCATCACAGCTGTACCTGGGTTACCAAAAAGGGAAGCTGGCCAGAATTACATCAAGGAAGTTGTGGCTCGGGAAATGGATCATTTCGGTGTCAAAGAGGCTGATGATTGGTTGATTTACAATGGAATTAACAATTTCATTAACCACGAATCTACTGCGGACCAAGAATACAAACAAAAACTGGATGCTAAGGTTCTTGAATTTGTGATGGCATAACAATCACATCTTCTATTTTCTTAATCAAAGGGGCTTTGCCCCTTTTTTTAATAAGTAATGATTATTTTTGATGTCAATGGAAATCAACAATTTCAAAGTATCTAAGCCAACATTCATTAAATCAAAGGAACAATGGAGGTTGATCAAACGAGATAATAATGACAAGGTACTTGAAAGGTTGTTCTTTGATACAAAAGAGGAGGCCGATACTATTTACATCCATTTGAAAACAGAACAAGGTGCAAAGATCAAGGCTGACGAGATTTCTTCTTCTGATAAAAACAAATCATTAGCAAAAACTGGAGATGCTAAGATCAAGGTACTTACAGCCCACGATACTATGTTTGATATGTTAGTGTCTGGTTCTGCAAGATCTACTATTGTTGAAAAATGCATGGTTGATTTTAAGATCAATAGAAGCCAAGCGTTATTGATCCTGAAAGAAGTACTTGATACTGTGACATTATTCACACTTTCAAATATTGATGATATTATACCCATCCACGTAAAAAGATACGAGGACATTTATGCTGCTGCTGAAACTGCTGGCTTTGATAAGTTGGCTTTGAAAGCATTGAATGCTAAGGAAAAATTGATTGGAATGTCCAACAATAATGTTGAGGTTATCATCAACCAAGACAATTTCATTCAGGAATACAATTTTGACGATATTATTTTGAATAAGGAGGAGACAAATAAATTTGACCAAATCATGAAAAAAGCAAAAATCTAATGGCATGTTATTTGATAAGGGATAAAGAAGGCAATCCAAAAGTTGGGTTCATCCACATCTATAAGAATGGTGGAATGTCTGTAAGAAAAGAAATTGATAGGATATGCAAAGACCGAGGGTATACTCAGGAAGTTGTTGCCCAAGATGAAGGATCTTTATTTCTGAATAAACAGGCTTTTGAACATTGGGGAGATGATTGGGGGCATGCATATAAGTTTGCAATTGTCCGATTACCTTATTCAAGAATGGTTTCATTGTATCATTTCATAATTCAAAGAAAACAAAAACCTTTGTTTGATATGATCAAAGGAAAAAGTTTCAAGCAATTCATGCAAATGACATTTGAACATAAAACTGGAGCTAATGTAAAGCAAAAGGATTATGTTCTGGTTGACAACGTGATGCGTGTTCAACATATATGCCACCTTGAAACACTTGAACAGGATCTGAAAGTTGTAAATGCACAAACAGGTCTTGATTTTAAGATCAAACATGACAACAAGTCTCAACACAAACACTGGTCTCAGTATTTTCCAAAATCAGTATTGAATGCTACTTTTAAGTTCTTCAAAGAAGACTTCGAGCTATTCGGATACACAAAACAAGGAAACCTATCATGAAGAAAACATCAAGGATTTTAGTAATTGGTGCCAATGGGATGGTTGGGTCTTCTTTAATGAGATTTTTGAAAAGAAAAGGTTTCAAATCTGTAATAGGTTCAACAAGGGATGATACTAATTTATTAGACTTGAAGCAGGTATCGTCTATGTACAGAATGGCATCTGCAGAATATGTTTTCATGTGTGCAGGTAAAGTAGGAGGTATAAAGGCTAATAACGAGCAACGTGTGGAGTTCATGGAACAAAACACATTGATAGCAATAAATACTATTTCACAGGCATACGCTCAAGGTGTAAAGAAATTCTTGTATTTGGGATCTTCTTGTGTATATCCAAGATCTGTGGATACACCTATTGCTGAAAGTTCTTTATTATCAGGTCCTTTGGAACAAACAAACGAACCTTACGCTTTGGCTAAAATACTTGGTATCAAGTTATGTGAAAACTATCGTTCTCAACATAACGCTGATTTCATTTCATGCATGCCTTGTAATTTATATGGCCCAGGTGATAATTATGATCTTGACTCAAGCCATGTGATGGCAGCAATGATCAGAAAATTACATTATGCAAAAGAGGAAAATCTGAATGAAGTTACTTTTTGGGGTACTGGAAATCCTCTTCGTGAATTTGTTTATGTTGATGATCTTGCTGAAGCACTTCAGTTCTTAATGGAAAACTATTCTGAACAAGAAACAATAAACGTAGGTGCATACAGTGATTTTCATATAAAAGATCTTGCTGAAGTTGTTGCTAAGGTTATTGGATATGAAGGTGCAATTGAATTTGATCATGTTCATCCAGATGGAACTATGAGAAAAAAGGTTTCAACATCTAAAATGTCAAAACTTGGATGGACACCTAAGACAATGATTTTTGATGGAATAAAAAGAACTTACGAACAATACATAAAAACGTTAAAATGAAAATAGCATTGATCTATGGTGTTACAGGAATGGATGGTTCACATCTTGCTGAACTATTATTGGAAAAGGAATATGTCGTACACGGCGTAATAAGAAGATCTTCTTCTTTTAATACTGGGAGAATTGATCATATAATCAAGGATTTGAATTTGCATTACGGGGATATTACAGATCCAAATTCTGTCAACAGTTTGATTAGTAAAATCCAACCAGATGAAATCTATAATTTAGCGGCTCAATCTCATGTGGCTGTTTCATTTGAAATGCCTAACTATACAGGGCAGGTTGATGCAATGGGAACTACAAACATACTTGAAGCAGTAAGAAATTTGTCTCACCATTCAAAGTTCTATCAAGCATCAACATCTGAGTTATTTGGAAAAGTTGTTGAAACACCTCAAAAAGAAACAACTCCCTTTTACCCACGAAGTCCATACGCTGTTGCCAAACTATATGGATATTGGATTACAAAAAATTATCGTGAAGCGTATGATTTGTTCGTTTGTAATGGTATTTTGTTCAATCATACGGGTCCAAGACGCGGGGGAACCTTTGTAGAGAAGAAAATTGTTGATGGATTATGCAAATTCATTGAAGGAGGGCGAGGAATAAGACTTGGGAACATCTATTCCAAGCGAGATATTGGTTTTGCACCTGAATATGTGGAAGGTATGTGGCGAATGCTTCAACAAGATGATCCTGATGACTACGTTCTTTCAACTGGGATTACAACTACAATAAAGGATATTGTAATTGAAGTCCTTTCGATTTTAGGAATAGAACATAAGTGGTTAGGTGAAGGCTTAAATGAAATTTGTGTTGAAAAAGGAACAGACAAAATAATCGTATCAATTGATGAGAGGTATTTCAGACCAACAGAAGTTGACTTATTACTTGGTGATAATTCAAAAGCAAAAGAGAAATTAGGTTGGGAACCTACATACGATCTGAATAAGATACTTCATACAATGATAAAAATGGCACAGGAATGATTGCTGTAGACAAGGAACTTGAAATTGAGTTGCTTAAGGAGGTATACAAACGAAGCTATTATGAATTTTTCAAAGATGCTTTCGCTTTATTACACCCAGGGGAACCTTATGATGACAATTGGCATATTGAACACTTATGTAATAGATTACAGCAGGAGTTATTCAGGATAAGAGCTCGAAAGAAAAGGCAACGCGATATCATTGTAAATATGCCTTTTAGATCAAGTAAAAGTTTGATCGTCACAGTAATATATCCTGCATGGGTCTGGTCTCAGGATCCTCAAGTAAAATTTATATGCACATCATTCTCCGATCCACTTTCATTAGAACATGCTTCAAGATCAAGAACCTTGATAATGTCAGAATGGTATCAAACGCTATATGGTGACAAGGTTATTTTAAGATCAGATGAAAACACGAAATCGTTCTTCTCAACTGATCGTTATGGATTTAGAAAATCTGTAGGTACTGGTGGACAAATTACAGGATCAGGTTCTGACATCATAATAATTGATGATCCACAAAATCCTAAGAAAGCATCATCGGAAGTTGAACGACAGAATACTATTGATTTTTACGATTTTACATTATTCTCAAGATTGAACCAACCAGACATTGGAGTAAGAATAATCGTAATGCAAAGACTACATGAAGAAGATCTATCTGGACACTTAATTGAAACAAGACCCGATGATCATGAACACATTTGTTTTCCTGCTGAACTTACACCAAAAACAAGGGAATATGTTTCGCCTGAAAGTGTATTGAAACATTATCGCGATGGATTATTCTGGCATACAAGGTTCAGTAAAAAGCAACTTATTGCTTATGGTGCAGCTTTAGGATCAGTACAATATGCTGGACAACTTCAACAATTACCTGCACCAGAAGAAGGGAACATAATTAAACGAGATTGGTTTGAGATAGTTCCAGCGCATACTGTTGAAAGGGACGAATACAAGCATCCTATAAAGTTCTACCTTGATACAGCCGAAACAGAGAAACAAGAAGGTGATGCAACAGGAATTTGTGCATGTTTCAAAAAGGACAACAGGTTGTATATCACAAATGTGATCGAGGTCAGAAAAGAATTTCATCAACTCATTAAGTACATACCTGTTTTCGCTAAAGCAAATATGTATACAGGAGGTTCACAAATAAAGGTTGAACCAAAATCATCAGGTAAGTCAATTGTTTCTCAGTTAAGAACAGAAACTCAATTGAATATTTCTGAACTACCTGCACCAACAGATGATAAATTGACAAGAGCCACTGCTGTTACACCTATCATTGAAAGTGGTAGAGTTATTTTGATCCAAGGTGCATACTTATCAAATTTCATGGCACAATTAACATCATTTCCAAACGCTAAACATGATGATATGTTTGATGCATTCATCCATGCAGTAACAGACCAGTTGGCTGGAGGGGATTTTGACTTCGCATTTGTATGATAACACAAGACGACATACAGGCATATTCAGATAGACGAAAAGAGCTATTGAATAACAAGGCATTCAAGTCTGAATGTGGAAAATGCAATGGTGCAGGGGTGGTAATAAAGAAACGAGGAGGGGCTAAGAATAATATCTTCAGAAAATGTTCAATCTGTAGAGGATCTGGTGAAATAACAAAAAAGGAATTTGGTGCTAAGACTATTGCTTTATCTGAGTTGTTCTATAAAGGATATACAAGGAGTGATTTGAGGCACATGCTGATAAAAACTTTCAGGTTAAATCCAGCAACTGCTGAAATGGATGTATCACGTGCTTTTCATTATATTGAAAACGAACATTCTACAAATAAAAAGGATGTCCTGTCAATTCATTACAGGAGGTATGAAAGGATCTTCAGAAAATATGCTGAATTAGATATTGAATTGGTGCCAAAACATTTACGTGGTTTGAGAATGTTTGAAGCGCTGTCAATAATGATCGAAACCCTTCAATCAAAAGAACGTGCATTTGGAATGCATGCACAGAATTTTTCACTTAAGATCAACCAATTCAACATAGCACAAAAGAAAGTAGCAACAAGAAATAAGTATGACTTCAAAAAATTATCATTGGAGGAACTCGTTGAAATCAAAACACTGATTGATGTTGCTAAGAAAAGAACTCAAGCAAGCATGGTTGTTGACTCAGATGTGGCTGCAGATATGGAGTTTGAAAAGATGACAAGCGCTAAAAGGCGAAAAGAAGAGGTTGAATACGATCATCCAATTCAAAAAGTAAAGACAAAAAAGCATCGAAAGGAAAAGGAATTTCAACATGTTCCTATGAAGACTGCTGATGATATTAAGAAAAAAATCAACGAGAGCTTAAAAAATAGTATTATTGTTAGTATGAATAAGAAGAAAAATGGCTGAAAAAACAGAACTTCGAGATAAAGTTAGACCTTTTGTATTATCACTTACTAACAAGGTAAGTGATCAACGGTGGGGAGTTACACCTGAAACACTGGTAAATATTAGTAGAGGAGCATTTGATCTTTACAAAGATATTTTATCTGAAGGTGATCGTGATCTACTTGGTGCTGTGATCATGCTATTCTTCATACCTGATGATTACAAAATTGATTACATCGATGTTAGAAATGACGTAAGCATTGAAGTTGGAAGAATACTTGAAACTGCAAAAACAATTACTACTGATACAATCAAAGGTGATTATGATCAAAATTTCATTTTTTTGATTTCAGAAATCATTCAAGGTAATATCATAAAAATGACTGATCCAACTTTGTATGGTACGAAGCAGGCAGCATATCCAGCACTTAGGGCTATTCATTCTCGTTCAGATCAACAAGTTCTCATATCAACCCTTGACGTTATTTATCTATACTCAGAGTCAAGTGTATCAGTTTCATCCTCAGGATCCAGTGTTAGCACACCTTGATGGAAATAGGTCAATGTAAAAAATGTCCAACAGGACAAAAGAAACCCATAGTTAATAGAACACATTGGTTGTGTGATGATCATAATTATATGAGGCTTCATGGTGGTAAAACACGTCATGAGGCTCAGTTGGAGAAGGCTAAGGCTCAACAAAAGGTAAGGAAACCAATTGTATTCAAAAAGACACCCAGAAAACCTATAAAAAGGAGGAAAAGACCTATTGATGTTGAGTATTCAATTTTGATAAGAGAAATCGCAAGTGAAAGGGAAAAAGTATGTACAGGTTGTGGTAGACCCCAAGGAGGTGACATAAGACTTTCAAATAGTCATCTCATTTCAAGAAAGCATTGTCAGGAAATTGGACGTATGGATCTAATTGCTGATAAGAACAACATTACTTACCATTGTATGGACTTCGGAAATAACGAAGGTTGCCATAGAAAATGGGAGGGTCCTCGAAAAATAGAGTTGCTTGATTACCACATGAACATGACGTATGTGAAATCTATTAACATTCAACTGTTCACAAGATTAAAAATTTCAGCGGAAAGTTTTTCTAATAAATAAAATTTTATTATTTTTGTGTACGAACAACAAATAATCGTTCATTATTGAAGTAACTGAAGATGAGATTGAATTCAAACGAATACACATTTGAAACACTGGTTGAGCATCTTACCGAAAAACATGGTAAGAAATCAACAGGTGAGGATTTTAATAAGAGCGATGTAGCTCAGTATTTGATACGAGGAAAACTCCCAAAAAAGTATGGTGGTCATAAGATTGAGAAATCTTCTCAACACGGTATTGCTATCATCACTATGTCAAAGGCAAAAGTTGATGCTTAAAAACCACACTTTTGTCTGTTTTGACTTCGAAACTGGAGGAGTTGATAAGAAAGAAAACAAACATGCTACAAAATTTCCTATCACTGAAGTGGGGATGGTTGCTTATGATATGAACTTTGAACATATCTGTGAGTATCGTGACTATATAAAAGGTCAGGAAATTGATGGTGTATATGTAGGCTATGATCCAGATCTTCATTATCAACAGGAAGCATTACGTTATACTGGTATTACAATTGAAAAACTTGAGAACGAAGGAATTGATTACAAACAGGTAGTCAAGAACATAGTTAATGTATTCAAACAGGCTGATGCTGGAGCAAGATATAAGAAACCAATTCTTGTAGGACACAATGTTGCCTATGATGTTGGATTTCTTCTGTACTTATTTGCTTACGCTAAGGTTGATCTCAGTAAACTTGTAGCAGGATACTTTGATCATTTCGATACATTTCATCCAACATTTTTGGATACCATGTATATGAGTAGAATTAGTGATCCACATAATCGGTTGAAACATGGACTTGGGGATGCTTGTAAGCGAGCAGAAATTGAATTGTTTGATGCTCACACTGCTTTAGCGGATACAAAGGCAACGGCAAAACTTCATCAGTGGTTCACAACTCGAATGAGGTCTGGATCTACAGAAGCAGTTGAAACGACAGAAAATAGAACACGTGACCATTTCAAAATAGAAGGATGAACAGAAAAAACAAATTGCCAAAACCTATTGGCCAACTTCATGGGTATAAATTCAGAAACATCGGTGGAGGTATATTCATCTTCGCTGGTAAGAAATCTTTGTCAAAAGATAATCCTCCAAAAGGTTTTTTCAATCTTGGAAATGCAAAGAAATATGTTGAAGTTCTCATGTCTGAAAAGAATGACACAAAGTTAATTGAAACAGCAACAAATCCTTATCTATCAAGTTTAGGGTCAGCAAGAAAAAGACTTGAAGAATATAAGAAAACAAAAAAATCGTTAAGAAATGCGCATAGACCTATCTAAAAGGCTTTACAATCTATTAAGAAAAGAGCCTCATTCACTCATTCATGGTTACTATGATTATGACAACAACAAGATCGATGATCGTGTAGAGTCATTAAATCTTGCTGAATTTAATCAGCCAAAAATTGAGAAGTTCATTGCTGCTATTGAAAAGGCAAATCATCCATCTTTCAAAACACCCTTGCGTCAATGTAAAAAATGGCTTGAAGTTCTCAAAGATCCATTGAATACATCTGTAGGTTCAGTATCTGGTTTCAAAACTGTAATGGAAACCTATGTGAAACAAACAAAGTCTGGATACATATACAGTTTGAATGAGGATGGAAATTATATGCCATATTGTATTGAGGAGGTAAAAGCTACTCGAGATGATGATGATGGTTATTATGTATTCATCAAAACAAAATACATTGGTACTTCACTTGATCGTGACGAATGGTCCTCAAGGAGCAAAAGCTTTGAAGAAAAATCAAGATATTTTTATTTCTATGGTGATGCATTTGATGAGAAACTATCATTGATTGATATTCTTTCAAAACAAAATCTTCATATCGAAACCCAAGAATACATAGATAATTATGCTATGCAAATTGAGGATTTCAAAATACTAATAAATAAAGGCCAGAACAAACAATACAGAGGATTAGGTTCAGCTTTGGTTTCTGATGGTGATAGATGGTATGCGAGAAACCGATGGATTTCAATTGATAGTAATGTTATACTTGATGCAATTCCAGATGAATTGAAAAGGAAAGCAACTGTTTCAGGTAAGAAAAGACGTATACCAATTCATCCATATTTCAAATGCTTTGATCTACAAACTCATAAGTGGTGTTTGCTTCATCCAAATTCATTAGAGGATTATGAATATAGTAAGGAGCAAATGGATAAGCTCGTCCTTGATCAAGATCTAAAAGATACGTTGAATAAGGTTCTTGCAAGTGAAGCCAAATTCAATGACATCATAGCAAATAAAGGAAAGGCTATGATTGTTTTATCAACAGGAGTACCCGGAGTTGGTAAGACACTAACTGCAGAGGTCTATTCCGAATACCATGAAATGCCATTGTACAAGGTTCAAGCCTCAAGTCTTGGTAGTAAACCAGAGGACATTGAAAAGAATTTGAAGATCACACTTGAAAGGGCATACAATTGGAATGCAGTTCTATTGATCGATGAAGCTGATACCTATGTAATGCAACGAGGAACTGATCTTGTTCAAAATGTCATCGTGGGAATATTCCTAAGATTGCTTGAATATTACAATGGTGTCCTGTTCATGACTTCAAATCGAGTTGATGAAATTGACAATGCAATCAGGAGTAGATCTACATTGGTTATCAATTATCAACTTCCAAATGATAATCAAAGACACGAAATTTATAAGATCTTGTTGAAACAAAATGAATTTGAATATGATGAAAATGAATTGGTTCAAATACTTCCAAGTTCTGAAGGTGACTCTGGGCGAGACATCAAAAACATAATACACAAGTTATTACTTTTGGACCTTCCACTTAATTTGACTAATGTTGAAAAAGTAAAGAAATTCATGTAATGGACAATTGGTTAAAAGAAATCAAGAACAGTAACTTCAAGAAATATTCTCAATTTGGAGAAGAAGGACATCTGTTATTTATTCTTGCTCAAATTCCAGAATGTGGTAAAGACCAATTTCTTGTTGATATTGGTGCAGGTAAGAATTACTACCTCTCAAACACTAAACACTTCAAGGATATTGGATATTCAGGAATTTGGATTGATGGTGATATAAGTGAATTGCATCCTGAAATCAAGCAACATTGGGTTACACGAGAGAACGTATGTGATCTACTTCAAATGTACAAATGTCCCCATGAGTTTGATTTGCTTTCAATTGACCTTGATGGAAATGATCTATTCATACTTGAAAAGATCCTTGTTTATTACAGGCCAAGAGTTATTGTAGCTGAATTCAATGCTAATGTTCCTCATGGTGAAATCAAAACGATAAAATATGATCCTCAACATGAGTGGGGAAAGGATGATTATTTTGGCTTCAGTTTTGAGGCAGGAAAGTTACTTGGAAAGATGTTTGGATATAAGATTGTCTACAACAATGCTGATCATAATCTTTTCTTCATAAGGGAAGATCTAATAGTTGGCCTTGAAGTACCTGAAATTACATACCACCACAGGCAGTGGCATAAGAAGTCTAACAGAAAAATGATTGACTGGTGAATTACGAAGAAAATATAGAACAGGGATTGGAGAACAAAGGTAGATACAGATTACCTTTCAACAACGATGAGTTCATTAAGGATATGGTTGTTCAATTGAAAAAACAACACAACCTGAAAATAGCAATAGAAACAGGTAGTTTCATGTATACTACATCAAGGTTCTTTGCCAATCTTTTTGAGAAGTTCATAACATTTGAGAAATCAAGTAAGTTATTCAATGAGTTCAATCACATCATTGCAGGACATACAAATGCAATAGGCCTCTGTATTGATAGTGTAGATGGATTGAAAAAATATTCACCTCAAATAACTTCTGAAACACTTATTTATCTGGATGCACATTGGGATGATAATTTTCCATTGTTAGAGGAGCTAAAGGTCATTGCTGATACAGGTGAAAAACCTCTTATCATGATCCATGATTTCAAAGTTCCTGACACAGATAGGTTCTTCTATACATTTAATGATGTAGATTTAGATCTTGATTATGTAGAAGAAAGTCTCGATAAAATCTATGGTAAAGACAAATATTCAATCATGTATCCTGCACAAGTTGGAATTGAAAACGTAGGTTGTGTATTCATAATTCCTGAAAAAAGTGGAAGTTGAAGACAAAATAAAATTGCTTAAAGCGTATCCTCCAATAATTGAGGTGCGTGTACCTGAGAAGTATGCGTATTCACCTCTTTTCAAACATGCAATGAGTGATGAGATGAAAAAATTATGGGGTGATGATAAATACTTGATCGTCATAATGCCTATTGAACACATGCCTGCTGTTATCAATATCAAAACAACAGAAATTTCAGATGAAGCATTACAAGAATTTGCTAAAAAATGGTCAGAGGTCGTCCAAACAAATAGACCTACATACATAGTACCAGATGCTGACAATGATCCAGAATTCAGTCTTGTCAAGCCAAGTTTCATCAAAATCCATTCAGTTTTAGAGGATGGAGAAGATCTATTCAGAGAGAAGATGGAACGAATGGATGAATATGTAGTCAACAAGATCCAATCAGATAATGAAAAAAAGTTGTTGAATTGACTGTAGAATAATAATTTATTATTATTTTTACATCATATTAAATCAACAACAATGGATTATTATTGCGATAAATGTAAAGGAACTACAAAATGTGTGGATTATTGTGATAATCCAAGCTGTCCAGAACAACCATGCTGTTTCAAACCATTGAAAGATTGTGATTGCAATCCTTTAACTGAAACAAGGCTAAAGGAAATGGATGATTATCAGATTTTTGCTCGAGGTGAAATTGTAAACGAACAGGAAAAAACTTGGTTATACAACTTTGATCCAGACATTAAGTTAATATGGTATGCAAAGCGAGGGTTGGTGCATGACTGGACAATATATGTTGGTCCAGCTAAAAATGGCAAAGAATGGGTCCTTTCTTATGGTAACAAGTTCACAGATGAGAAACTTGTTAAGGAATTGGTACCTATGTTGGACTCAGCTTGGAAATTATACAGGCGATGAAAAAGAAAATACAGGATTTGAAAAATAAAGTTGATAAAATGACTTTGATTGATGTTGAAAAAAGACTTCAATTTATTTCAATGTTCTGTATAGAACCTGGGTTGTTGACGTTGGTAGAAATAAGATTACTAACTGATAGAATTTTGAAATGATGGAAATAGAAATAATCGAACGAGCATTTATGGTGGCAAGATTGGCTCACGCCAACCAAATGTATGACATATATCCATACGAATACCACTTACGTGAAACACTTAAGGTGGCCAAAGGAATTGCTTTGTCTGAAGATATTCAAGTTGCTTGTGTTTTACACGATGCACTTGAGGACACTTCATTATCATACAACGACATCAAGAAAGCTTTTGGTAAAAATGTTGCTGAGATTGTTTACAGTGTAACCGATGAATTGGGTAGAAACAGAAAGGAGCGAAAGGAAAAAACATACCCAAAAATAAGGGGAAGCGTTGATGCAGTTCTTGTTAAACTATGTGACAGAATTGCTAATGTGAAACATTCAAAGGGATACAATGAAAGGCTCTTTAACATGTATGTCAACGAACATTCAAATTTCAAAAACAACATTGTCGTTGATCATCTTACAAATGTGAATGTTGAAATGCTATCACTAACGTTAGAAAATCTATATGTTACTGATTGATGGTAAAATGGCGATCGATTTCCAATTCCTTATCGGGGGTGGGATCTTGATCGTCTATTTTGAAGATGATGAATTCAAATTTAAGATTGTGTGATGACATCCAGATCTAAAATATACACAGTTGAAATTGAAATGGACTCATTTGAATGTGAGGTCGTTGCAAAGAACATAACTGAAGCAAAACAAAAGGCTTTGAAACGTCTTGGTAAAAGGAAACCAAGTGGATTGGTTAAAAAGGATTGGAAGACAAGAAGAAAAGCAATTTGGGTTGATGAGAAATGAACGTAGCATTCTACTTACTAACAGCAATTGAAACCATGGGAATAAGAAAATCTACATTGAAAGGATGCTTTCTTTGGATCTTGATTTTTATATTTATTGCAATATGTATTGCAATTTGGAACTTGGACGATGAAGTTTGTACTACCTGTAGTTTGTGTGTTATATATAGCAATCAAGCTAATTATCTTAATCAGAAACGATAACAATCACAATAATTATTAGATTAGCACTATGAAAAACCTCTATTCAATCCTATTTGTGTTGATGACATTCTCGGCATCAATAGGCGTGGGTATCGCTGGAAACAGTGGCACTTTCGACAATCCGTCTGAGGAGAAAGTATCTCCCTCAATTGTTGATTTGTTTGTAACTTCAGCTTATGCCCAAGAGGCAGATGAACCAGCTGATACAGATGAATTGATTTCCGAAATAATCGCGAACTATGACTGTGAAGAAGCCCAAGCAATTGCGGTGGAAGTAGCAGAAGTTTTCGAGGATATGCCGGCTTCAGGATCAGATGCCAATAGTTGGGTATCTTGGGTAACTGGTTTGGCTGCAGTAATCGGAGGAGCAGTAACGTATATTGTACAATTGATTGTCAGGCGGAAAAGTAAAGCCGCAGCTGGGTGAGCCAGCAGATTAAACATCTAATGAAAAGGTCTATTTCGGTAGACCTTTTTTATGCAATAAAGTGAGCCAAGTTAATAATAATTTATTATTTTTACTGTATGGTTAATATGCAAAATAATGGATCGCGAAAGTATATATCTAAGACAATGTCTGGATTGCAATTGCAACGATTGCAAGTTCCTGATACGTCGTCTTGATGTGCTTAACGAATATAAGCAGAAAAACAGAGATTATTATGCATGGTCATATAGGATAAGGAGAAAGAAATTTTGGGATGATGCACAAAAAGCATTTAAGAATGGACAAATCAAAAGGTATGAAGCTTTGTTAAAAGAAAGAACGAAAGTATCTCTTGATACCACATACAAAAGTGGATTATCTTATGGTGATTGTACCAAGTTCAATAAGCCGATATCGTTCATAGCCAACACATTGCAATTAGATACACAAGAATGCTTCATTCATAGAAAAGATTAGATGAAAATAGTTAAGATCCAAATGAAGTTGATAGTAACAGATGAATACTATGAGGGAGATATGAAAGAATGGGTTGAGGGACTTAAGACAGGTGTATCACAAAAGGAACTAATGAAAGATGCTGAGAAAGGCATTAAGAAAGTAACTGCATCAGCAACTGTAACCGATAGGAAATGAAAAAACTGATAAAAAAATTCAAGGAATGGTTAGATGATAACTTTCCAAAGTATGAGATACTTGAAGAGAAATGCGTGTCATATCTTGAAGCAGATAAGCTAATGAAAGCTTGTAACAACGATGATGATACAACAAAACATTGGGTAATTTCTGACCTTGAAGACATCAACAAAGCATACGGTTGGGTCTGGATATGTAGAAAGAAAAAAGTTAAGAGATGATACAGAAAGCAGGAAAACCAAAAGCAGGTACAGTACATCCTTCAATTAAGAAATTTGATTGGAATATAGTAACTGGAAATACTGGTAAATGTATATGTGCAAGACCAAAAGCAATGAGTTATGGTAGAATGATCTCGTGCAATGGTTGTGGAAAACTAATATCAAGTTTCTAATGGTTGTTTCAGATAAATACAATTTCATCTTTGTTCATATACCTAAAACAGGAGGTAGATCAATAAGAACAATACTGAAAGATCATATAGAAATATCTACTCATCATCGATTAGAAAATATGAATAGAAATCGAATACATGCTCATCTTACATTATACGAGATAAGAAAGTATTTGAATGGCTATAGTTTTGATAATAAAGGCAATGTAAAACCATTACAAGATCCTATCAAGCGATTTGAAGGGAAAAAGATCTTTACTGTAATGAGAAATCCATGGGATTGGGTAGTAAGTTACTATGAATTCATAAAGAGTAGAAGACGTCATCCAAAATATTTTGAAGTAAATGCAATGAGCTTTAAGGATTTTATAAAGTCAGATTATGTCAAACCTCAAGTAAATTACATTTGGAATTTTACAACAAATAGTATCTGGCCAGAAACTAAGATAATTCGTTTCGAAGATCTTCAAAAAGGATTTAATGAAATGCTGCTGGAAGTTGGTCTTCATCAAATGCAATTACCTCATTTACATAAAACAAAAAGAGGAAAATATCATGAGTATTATGATGAAGAAACAAAATCGTTAATAGCCAATAAGTTTGCAAAGGAAATAGAACTATTAAAATACGAATTTTAAGATGAAGACAAAAATAGATCTAAAACTGTACGTATTGATACAAGTCATACGTGAAATAAGAATATCATCCAACGAGAATAGATTTGGAGGAGGAACAAAAGGATTTTCAATCACTACACCTATGGCAGGTCTCATGCTTAAGGAGGATTGGGAATACCTGAAGGAATTCATGGCTATTAAAATGGAAGACGTGATAATGGA
>Ga0098052_1000019_pt1 | contig 92026 bp, 85 predicted proteins | sample 15_taG_FD_81591 | JGI IMG/M metagenome (GOLD analysis project Ga0098052, IMG submission 81591) | Marine viral communities from the Subarctic Pacific Ocean - 15_ETSP_OMZ_AT15312 metaG | ecosystem: Environmental > Aquatic > Marine > Oceanic | place: Pacific Ocean | collected 2015-01-18
ACGACTGAATGCTGTTTCGCTTAAAATGTGGTAGTTCTGCCTGTTCTCGGCAAGAAATCTATTCCAATTCTCTAATAATGTTTTCATAGCAACTCCCTTTCCCCATAAATAGTTCTCCATAAAGGAAGAAAACCTTTCGTGCTATTGTTAATATAACACGAAAGGGTTAGTTTGGCAAGATATGTTATCTGCTATTATCGTTTATGGTGCTTTCTAGCGGGTCTATGGTTGTGACCTTTTTTTGGAGCAGGTTTGCTCTTTACGACCACAACTCGTTTGCCGTGGTGGCGAAGATATATTGTTTGTTAACTTAAATTAACTTTGCTAAACACTAATTGGCATACACTTCCCAAGCTTACTATTTATTATAGCAGTTTAGGAGAATATGACATGCCACGCTTTACAGGACAAAACAAAAAACGAATCGACCCGCGCTATTTCTTGAATGAATTAGTAGATCCCGAAGACGAAGACACAACCCCCGGTTCAACAACCACTCTCAAAAATGTTGTCCTTGACATTGCAGGAATCATCCCCGGCGTTGGGGAGATTGCAGACCTTGCAAATGCCATAGACTACGCCAGCAAGGGCGATTATCTATTCGCGGCACTATCCCTAATCTCAGTGATTCCCGAGCTTGGTGACATCATTGGAAAAGGCACCAAACTTGCCATTCTTATTGGCAAAGCCGGCAAGAGCGTCAAAAAAGTTAAAACCCTTGCAAGCAAACACAGAATCGTTGCAAACAAGATTCTCGACAAGGCAACAGAATCAGACAATGAAACTCTTAAAAAACATGCTCCCAAAATGAAAGAAGCATTTAATATCTTTGCAAGAGGTGGCAGCACCAGAACATCTGACGCTGCTGAAGAGGAAGTTCTCTCAGAAGGCAAGCCTTCACCAGCATTCATTAAGTCATGGAAAGCTGCTGGCAGCCCTAAAAGAGGTTCAGACGAATATCGCATGTGGTTTAATGGCCAGCGCAAGACCGACATGGCCAATGCTCAAAAGCAGCCACAACAAGCCGGCGATAACAACGAACTGGGTCAGGCTAAAGCCCAACTCCACAGAGAAAAAGCAAAATTGGCCCAAATGAAAAAAGACCAACTTAAGAAAAAACTAGCAATGAAATATCTTAAAATGCAGGGAAAAGATCCATACGATCCTAAGAGCGGCCTTAAAGGCTTAATGGCGTCAAAGTCGGTAGAGGAATTAAAGAAAGGGATCGCGAAAGCTTCGACCTTAAAACAGCCCGCAGGGCCAGAACAGGGTGGCCAGGATCTCAAAGGTGGCGGCAATGAAAAAGAAAAAGCAAAATTCCAGGCCATGTGCGCCAAGAAGGGCATGCAAGTTTCTGGAGATAGCCCCGGCAAATATCGTTGCGTGAAAACACAAGCCGGCGGGGCCGCCAGTCCCAAAACCATCACAGGTGCAGAACTTGTCAAACGAGGCATCTGGACAAAATCTCGTTGTCCAGAATGCCAGTATGGCGTGGAAAACGGAGTTCCGTTTATCATCAATAATGGTAAGAAGAAAAAATTCAACCCCAAAAGCAGGCAAGGCCGTCAAGTCCTAAGAGCAATGGCAGGGAAAAAAGCTCCCCCTCGTCGAAGAAAAAAGAAGCCTAACTGGAGACCATTGCCTGATGTGGATCTATCATAACCTTATCAGCATGGGGAGATAACCAATGCCATATAATCCAGAAACATTACTGAGCTATGTACACACCGCCATTGAAGAATTGCTCGGCCCGGCCTTGAAATTGATGAATCAATCAAACGCAAATTCAAGAGGTTTCTAAAATCATGAAACAATTGCTCGAAAATTGGAAAAAAATATTGGAGGGGGATGTTGTTCAATTCCCCGGGAATGATGTGCCTCCGCAAGAAGTTAGCCTGGACTATGTTATGAGGCTTGAAGATGAGCTTGCACAGAGGCTCGCCAAAACATATGGCAATCAATCTGAAATTCCAATTGAAAAGCTCCAAATGCTGGAGCGGATCGTCGATGATGTTGAGCAGTTATTAAAAGTGCGCGGTGAAGGTGAGGAGGAAATTCTATGAGCAGCCATAAGCTATTAAAAGATTTTAGATTATATTTGGCAGAGGCCAACGTGCTTGATTTATCAAAGAAGCTTGATGCTGGCTTCTGCGAATTCAATCCCGTTATCAACCAATATGCTCAGTATAGCCCCGACAATCTAGCTGAGATGCTTATCTTCGTTATTGCCACCCAACAAATGAGATGGTACGATGTTGTCCCAAAGTTTCCAATTCTCATGAAGTTTGTTAAAGATAATGATGGGCTTTTAAACCCTGACACTGCGACCACAGACGAAATGGGCAAAACCAGATACGAAATCCCTAAAGCGTTTGCACAGCTTACATTAGGATTTCGCAAAAATGCCATTGAACAAATTTGGAAGCAACGTGAAGCTATTTATTCCAGGCTGAATCCATTGTTTGCCAAGTATAATAATGGCGGCTCGCTTGAGAAAGAAGAGGCCGTATTTTACATCTACTTGGAGTTTATGACGCTCCCAGGGCTGGGCCTGCCTAAAGCCGCTTTCGCCGTTCAGCTCATCATAGGGAGGCTTGGATGCATCGATTCTATCAACCTCAACTTGTACAAATCACTTGATCCCAATGGCGAGCTTATTAAGTTCGACAAAGCGGGTACTCCAAGTTTTAAAAGGCCAGGATCCTCCGTCAAAGGCGGCGTTGTTACAATGACAAAAGGCGGGATCAGACTTGCAGAAAAATATATTGAGTTCCTCAAGCAAATCGCCAATGTCACAAAATCATCCGAACTTGAAATCTCGCAACAGCTTTGGGATTCGTGGGTTGAGCTTGTTTCTTTGAAAATCAATAAAACTGGCGACATTGATGTTATAATGCCAGATGGGGAAAAGTTTATTGTGCCCAACGATTATTCTAAAAACGTCAAAGATGCAGACACCAAACCATCAGCAGCATTTCGTAAAAAATATATCGGAAACATTACAGGGCGTGACGTATCTCGCCAACATTTCCCGCTTGAGATGTATGAGAATCTGCATAAGTGGTCTAACTACATCTTTAAACTTATAAAAGGATAATCATGGAAGCTTTGTTTAACAGTTGGAGCAGTTTTTTGAAGCCAGATACTGCAATCCGACGCGTAGTCTTAAATGAACTTAAAATTATAACCGAATCAGACTTTCATAATTTTCCACTCCCCAGAGAAGAACTAGAAAAGATCAAACGGTGGGCGGGCCTTCAAGGTGAGCCGTCCTTTCTTGGTTCTGGGACCATGGGAAACGCATATCAGTTTGGAGACAGAGTGCTCAAACTAACTTCAGATTACGACGAAGCTCTGGCAGCTTCTGCTATTTCTGGCAAGCGGCACCCAAATGTCTATAATATTCATGGAGTTGCTCGCAGATTTGACCCTAAAGACAGAAGCTCTATGGCTAAGCCTCATTGGTCATATGCTATCGTTTATGACTTGGTTGGAGAAGTCGGAGGTATTGAGCTTCCTAACAAAGAACAACAAGATGTTATTTTGAGTATTCATGCCTCGACTGATCAGATTTGGTATAATTGGGATCATGATGCGTTTGAGTTGTTTGAAAGGTTTGTCCAATGGGCACAACAAAATCCTGAGATTATTGAAGCTCAGCCAGCAACTCGGCGCTATAATAGTTATAAAGAGAAGTTTGAATTGTTGATGGATTACGCAGGGTTTGATGCTGGCGAGAAAAAAATCTTGTCGAATACGTGGAGATTAGCTGTCGGAATGACTTCTTACAAATATGATTTGCGGTCGGCAGAAGAAATTCGCGATGTATATGAACACAACAAAACAAAAATTAAGGCGATCAATGATATCTCCAAAGGCTTGACATTCCTTTCAAAAAATGGCATTATATATAAAGACCTTAAAACAACAAACGTTATGCAAGACGACGGCGACTTGGTAATAATTGATATTGGAAAATCTGCTGTTTCCGGATATCATCCGGTGGAGACGATATAAATGAAAAAGAAAGTTAAGCTAGTTATCAAGGAGTTGAATATGTCAGGCATCGACACAAGCCTGTCTGGCTTTTCAATGACGAGGCCGCTTCCCGGTAGAAGATCCAAAGCTAAAGAGCCAATTGATAGAGTTGAGACGGATCTTCATAGAGTACAAGATACCGTTGAGCGACTGGAAGAATACATTCGCCATATGCACAAAATGATTGTTCAGATGATCAACAAGAACAAAAACAAGAAAGATGATTAAATTAATATTAGAAGACAAGCGTGGAAATATTGTCAGATTGCTTGGGTATGATTCAGTGGAAGCTGATATGTTCCACGAGATGAGTCCTAAATATTCGTTCTTTCTTGCTCGTATGCATAAAGCCAATTATGAAGACAGCCTTGTCGCCGCATTTGATGGGCTTCAAGCTAACGAGTGGGCTTGGACGTATACAGGGGATATATCCGAGTGGCTTCAGAAATATCCCAACGAATTCCGAAAAGTCAAAAACATGGAGCTTCGTGAGTTTGTCAAACACAGAGTCGAGCACGAGTACCTGATGAAGGAGTTAGAGAAAAGAGAGAACATCAAGAAAGACGCCCTCATGACATTCGATGATGGTTTCTTCTGGCATGATACCAAGAGTTCTGAATGTGATGATTGGATCGGTAAAAAGATGCAGAATTGTGGTATGGACCCCCTGGGGGTCATTCATGTGCTGTTCGATAAAGATTTTGAACCTCATGGGATGTTGACATATTATGCGCGCGACAATTCCATATTGCAAGCCCTTGGGAAGCAGAACGATATTCCAGACGAAAAGTATTGGAAATATTTTAAAGAATATATTGCTAGTATGCCTGGGTTTGTTGATGTTGATATAATGCCGCCGAACCATAATGCTCACAATCTGCACCCTGACAATCCAGAGTACATTCAACTTATGGAATTAGAAGCCTGGCAGGTTGAATTAGAGCCGCGACGACGCAAGGAACAAGAGCCGCAGCTCCGCGAAAATATAAACATTAATATCCCGCCTCGCGGACTAAACGAAGAACTCTGGGAAGACAAAAAGCTTAAACCAGATGTGGCCGAAGCATTGTTGAAGATCGCAGATACATTTTTAGAGTTTCTCAAGATTCAAGTGTCTGTGGAAGATATTATAATTACAGGTTCAATGGCCAATTTTAATTGGACAAAGTACAGCGATATTGATTTACATATTTTAATAGACTATAAGCTGGTAGATGAAAATGACCTTGAATTCGTTAGAGAATTTTTCAACAGCAAAAGAAGCGTCTGGAACAACAAACACAGCATCCATGTTAAAGGATATGAAGTTGAAGTGTACCCGCAAGACTCTGAAGAGGAACATATCTCTTCTGGGATCTATTCTGTCAAACAGGGCCGATGGCTAATTGAACCAGAGAAAAAGGAAAATGAGAACATCAAAGCTGAAGGCGTTGTCCACAAGGCGATTGATTATCAGAATGCTATTGATAATGCTAAGGATTATGATGACTTAGCTAGGTTGGTTGACAAAATTTGGAAGATGAGGAAGTCTGGCCTTGAAGACGAAGGTGAGTTTTCTCATGAGAATTTAGTTTTTAAATACCTTAGAAATTCTGGTTATCTTGATAAGCTTATGCAGTGGAGAAATCAAAAACAAGACCAGGAGTTGTCATTGACGGAACAGCAATTAAACGAGGACCAACGTGGCAACATCGTTAACATATTGAAGCTTCCGAGATTTATCGCAGATTATTATAATAATTTAAGTCCGAAATATGCTTATATGTTTGCCCGGTGGTGGAAAGAAGAATATGCAGACGGGTCGACGAGGCCCGGTTCGAGCGGCTGGTGGGGCCAAACCAGAATCAACGTTGTGAAACATTTAATTCAGAAAATGGGCGATGGCTTGAGCGTGCTGCGGGCGGGCGAGGTGAGCGTCGACGAGAAGTCGATAATAACGATTGGAAAGCTTGATTATCTTGAGACTAGCAATGCTAGAGAGATTTCAAGCGCATTATCTGGCCCTAATGGCAGAAATATTTTCAAGCAAATAAAAAATATGTCGCTCGAAGACGCAAAGAAATTTGTTGAAGAAAAAAGAAAAAAAGATTTAAGAACAGACAAAGATAATATTGTTATGAGCTTTCCAGATGGCTATTTCTGGTATGATACTCAGTCGGCCGTTTGTCCAGAGTGGATGAAAGACCAAATGCAGCATTGTGGCAGAGATTTGAGAGGGCATATGATCTTCTTGGTTGGACCAGAAAACGACTTACACGGTACACTAACATGGGACAAAGAGAATAGTACGGTTGTTCAGGCTGTTGGAAAACAGAATGAAATGCCAGAAAGAAAGTATTGGAAATATTTTAGTGAGTTCGTTAATCAACAGAAAGCGCCGCCATCACAAGACCTATTCATGTTATCTCTAGAAAAGTTAGGAAATTGGCTGTGGGATCAAATGCCAAAAGAGATGAAAGTACCCATTGTTACAACAGACGCAACAGGACTTACAACTTATAAAGTCAGAGGGATGCTACACAATGAACGTGGGCCGGCTATGGTGGACATCTTCCATCCCAGCTTCCGGGACGCTACGATAGAAGATGATAGCGATGCCGCGATCTTTGTTCGACGCATCGCCGGCAGCAAATATTACGAACAATACTATTTAGATGGAGTTCGGCTTGAAAAAGATGTGTGGGAAAAAGAAGTGGCCAAGCTTGACAAACATGGTTTGAGAATACACAACTAGTTATATATGAGGGTTGAGAAATGTTAAGAAAACCAAAGAAAGTTAGAGTAAGATTCCTAAAAGAAAATCTCGAAGGCACTTATGGACAAGGAACCAGATTCACTCATATGGGTGACGACAATAGACTAGATGGGGACCAGACGCCAGCTTCCGAACAAGCAACAGAACATTCAAACCAAGATATCCTTCCCAGCCCTCGGGCACGGGTTGGAGATATTGAAGAATACAACCAAATTTATGCAGTTCTGATGGGTCGTCCACAGATGGCAACAAATAGCTCACTGAAAGATTTGATGAAAGAGGTCGGCGCTGGGGATCCGGGCTCTTGTGCACAAGCGGTTTCTGATTATCTCAATGATCGCGCCAAAATTAAGTGAGTTTCATATTGATGGCTTCATTGTTAATACCAAATACAACATTAGATAGGATGCTTGACCAAGCTGCCAAGAAGCTTGTTGTCGAGGACAAGCGTGGCAATATTGTTCGGCTGTTGGGATTTACGAAAAAAGAAGCCGATGAGTTTCATAAATTCAATCCTAGATGGAGTTTTGTTCTTGCGAAATGGTATAAAAAGTATTTTGGTTGGCGGCGCGAACCAGCGAGGCGCGCTGCTGAAAGAGTTGAGTTTGCCCTTCATGGAAATCTCAGCGCGTTTTCGTTATATAGCACAGTCGTTGAATATCTCAAAAGTAATCCATCTAATTTCAATAATATTAAGAATTTATCATTTGAGGACGCATTAAAGTACGTGCGGTTATCAGATAGATCGAGCCTTGTTAACAAAAACGACACCATTTTAGAACTAGACAACGGCTTCTTCTGGCACGAATCACCAGAGAAAGGAACATGTCCGGAATGGATTAAAGATCTAATGCAACACTGCGGCGTTGATAATGGCGGTTACTTAATCACTCTGTTTGATTCAAACTATGAACCACATGTTACCCTAACTTGGAAGAAAGAAGAGAACAGAATCTCCCAGATTAGAGGCAAACAAAACGATTACCCCAAAGAGAGGTATTGGCCACACATCGCAGAGTTCATTAAGCAGTTAAAGGTATACCCGGGAACTGGCATTTCGAATGCGAAGCTTAATCAGTATATGAGGGATGCTGTGTTTGAGGTGCCAGGGATGGCGGGGGGCTCACTGTTCCAGACGCTTAGCAGGATGAGCGCCGGGAAGCGGAGCCAGTACAGATATTGGTATCGATGGAGAGATGGTCAGCTTCACAGAGAAAATGGTCCAGCAATTGAGTTTATAGAAAGTCCCGAACATAATCGATATTACCTTGACGGTAGAGAGTATTCAAAAGAAGAATGGGAAGAGAAAGTTAAGGAACTCCAAGAGTCATTGTTACTAGAAGACAAGCAGGGCAATATCGTTCGCATTCTAAAGCTACCAATGTATGTGGCCAATTTCTTTCACGAGGAAGTTGGTCCAAAGCTATCATTCATATTTGCCAAATGGTTTGTGGAAGTTGAAACTGAAATTAATCTAAAAGCATTACACGATGTTGAAAATGCGAAACTTAAAGATGATCCCGAAGGAAAGAAAAGAAAGATGGTGCACACTCATATGCTTAATGCGGTGCCCGGCACGTTCTTGCGTTGGGGTGGGGTCCAAAGACTTTTGTTGGCCTTGAAAAACAACGAACTCCAAGCCAGAGAGGTCAAGAATCTTAATTTTGATGAAGCTGTAGCATTTTTAGCAGAAAAAGAAAGAGCGAATCTAAGAAAGAAGCAGATAGAGAAGCTAGATTCGGAGTCATTCATTCTTAAATTTGATGATGGCTTTTCGTGGTACGACACAAATGATTTTAGATGTGAGGAGTGGATCTCCAACGAAATGGGCCACTGCGGCGCAGATGAACGTGGCCATTTGCAGATTCTATTTGATAAGAAAATGAGGCCCCATGGAACAATGACTTGGGAGAAAGAAGGCGACACAATTGAGCAAGCAGTTGGCAAACAGAACAGGGCACCCGATAAGAAATATTGGAAATACTTTGGCGATTTTATCAATAAAATGGAAATTGTATCTGTTGATGCTGACATTGTTGGAGGCCATCAAGACTCCGAGTTTTCAGAGTTTCTATATAACTCCATTGATCCAGAATTGGCCAAAAAAGAAAAAATAACTATCGATGACATGGGAACGATTCAGCATTCGAAAGGCGGGAAGTGGCACAGAGAAGATGGTCCTGCGAGGTACAGAACCAAAGAGTCCATTGAGGAACATGGTAGTCTATATTCACCGCAGCCGGAGATCTTTGAACAATGGTGGATTGATGGCAAGATGCACAGAGATGATGGTCCCGCGTATTTCAATGACGCTGGGGAAGAGCATTGGATGCAACGCGGGAAGTTCCACAGAGATCAGACCGACCAAACAGACGAAAAACAAGAGGCGGCGTCGACCGTGTTGGTCGATGTGGGCGGTATCTTAGATACGGCGCAGGCGTGGAAGAGAAAATGGTATGTTCATGGAGAACTTCACAGAGAAAATGATTTACCAGCGATCTTATGGCCAAAGCGGGGAGATGGATCTAGAAGGAGAGATTGGTATCATCGCGGAAGATTACACAGAATGAATGGTCCTGCGATCCAGAAGAGAGGTGAAAGGGGAGATGTTGGTTATCGGGGTGGCCTTCGAGATCGCTTTTATCTCTTTGGGAAACGAGTAGGTAGAAAACAGCATGCGGAAGTGGTCGCACAAATAAAAGCAAGCGAAGAAAAGAAACTTCAAGAAGATATTGGCCCAGAATGGCACAAAAAAGTATATGCGAAAGACACAATTAATAAGAAAGACCTCATTGGACACACACAAGGTGCAGAGAATGAAGAGCATGTTGACAAGGGCAAGTCATTTTCGGATGATCCTCCGCCAAGAGCGAGCAATAAAAACTTAAGTGCTCCCCCAGCCATCGCCGAAGAGATTATTGGCGAAATTTCCAAACCCGCAGCACTTCTCAACTCCAACTTGCTAAAGAAATTGGCAGTTGGTGACAAAGTTATCGCTGTGTTTGAAGATGGACTCACGGCTTATGGGATGGAAGTGCTCAGACCGGGCGTTCCATATGAATTTGTTAAGAAAACAACCAATAGTTTTGTAGTTGACCCGCCAATCCGAGGAAGAACGAACGTTTCATTGGAAAATTTCGCAAAAGTTGAGAAGAACATCGACCAAACAAAAGTTAGATTCCAAATTGTAAAGAAAGAGGGCAAGACCATACCCCAGAAAGAAAACAAGCCCGTCCCAGACAAAAAACAAGAGAAATTTGCAAAGAAAGCGATTGAAAAGTATGTTCCCCAAGCCCCAGATGATTTTATAAATGTGATTGCCTCTGGCTTGTTGGGTAATGGAGCAGTGAATACTGCTCCAGAGATTGTTCAGTGGTTTAAAAAACTTTTAGATATGATTGTCAAGCTTTTGGGCGGTGGTTTTGGGTTTGATGATATTGCAGACGAACTATTCCCATCCAATAACCGACCAATAAAGCTTGAGGGCGCCGGAAATGCTCTAATTTTTGGAGATTCTCAAGTTGGTGGCGGAATTGGTCGCGCTTTTAAAGAAGAGTTGGAGAAAAAAGGTTACAAACTCTGTTCTGATTGTAAAATGTACGTAAACGGCTCTTCGATTCGCTATTGGGCCAAGAATCTAAACTTAAAATATCTTTTGGAAGAAAAACAGCCCAATTTAATCGTTATTTCCCTTGGAGGCAACGGTGGGGCGCACGGGGCAAGAAAGTTGGTCAATAAAATCAAAGAATTGGTTCCAAAAGCTCGTATTATTTGGTCTGGCCCGCCGCCAGCGGTATCGACGACGAAGATAACAGGCAGAAACATTGAAAGATTAATAAAATCTCGTCAAAACACAAATAATCAGCTGAAACAAGCGCTTGGTAGCATCTTTATAGACCCTGCAAGGTACATGACAGACTATAAATCGTCTCCAGACGGGCTACATGTGCCTTATAAAGATGCTAAAAAGTATGTAAGCAGATTATTTGCGGGTCAAAACTCTTCACCCTCTGTAAAGGTGAAAGAAGTTGATAAAATTTCACGAAGACACGGTAGAGTTCCCAAAGGTAAGCTACCAGAGATCGTTGCTGCGATTAGAGAGGCTGGCGCGAGGCATGGAGTTAACGAGGACATACTAATGGGGGTTGTTCAGATCGAATCTGGCTTCAATCCACACGCAAAATCACCCACAGGGGCTAAAGGACTCTTCCAGTTCATCGGAAGCACTGGCAGAGCCCATGGTTTGATGTCAGATAGTGATTTTTATAGTATAGAGATGAACGCCGATGCCGGTGCGAGGCTTTATAAGAAGAATTTACGAGCAGCAGCTAGAGTTACAGGGGCCGCTGTCACCGAAAAGACCGAATTTTATGCATATATCGCACATAATCAAGGAATGGGCGGTTTAAATCAGATTGTTCGCTCTGCAAGGAGCGGAGGAAGAAGAAAAGTAAGCAAAACGGTACTGAGGAACATGAATCATCAGGGTTCCCATGTGAAAGCTGCGATGGCCCGGAATCCCGGGAACCCTGCACAGGCATTTCTTGACTTTTTCCAGAAAAAGTGGGATTCTGCGAAACCAAGGGGCGTTGCTATTGCAAATTCGGCCTCTAATAGCCCTTTGACCGAAAATCAACTCAAATAAAGCAAATTGTGGCTTGAAACCGAGATCCAACTAGGATATACTCATTATAAGCCATAGGAGATAGAATGATAGCTGATATAGTGCTTGGAGCACAGTACGGAGACGAAGGAAAGGGCAAAGTAACCCATCATTTGCTTAAATCGGGCAAATATACCCATTGTATACGCTTTAATGGCAGTAATAACGCCGGCCACACCATTTATCATGAAGGGCAGAAGATTGTTACCCATTCTATCCCTTCAGGGGTGTTATATGACGATATTAGGTGTATTATTGGTCCTGGGTGTGCTTTAAACCCAGAACAGTTCTTTTTAGAGCTTAAAGAGCTTGAAGACGCCGGAATTAACACAAATAATGTGTTTATTGCCGATAATTGTCATGTAATCATGCCCGATCACCTATCAGAAGATGGAACAGATGAGGTAATTGGTACTACAAGGCGTGGAAATGGCCCTGCTTATAGGGCAAAATACGGCAGAACGGGCGTTTTAGCACGCGAAATACCCGAATTTAAGCCATATTTGGTCAATTTCTACGAAGAATTGCATGGAAACGGGCAAAAACCAGTCATTTTGTGCGAAGGTGCCCAAGGATTTGGCTTAGATATCGATTGGGGCGACTATCCATACGTCACTTCAAGCCATTGTACCACCGGATCGGTCATTTTGAACGGTATTCCGCACCAATGGGTACGCAATGTGTGGGGTGTAGCTAAGATTTACGAGACATATGTAGGTAAAAAGCTGTTTCAAGACCCAAATGAGCCTGTTTTTGAGAGAATTTGCCAAGTTGGGACCGAATTTGGGGCTACAACGGGCAGAAAACGCCAAATTGGGTGGTTAGACACCGATTTACTCGATAAATCAGCCAAAATCAACGGCTTTACGCACTTAATCTTCAACAAATGTGATGTTTTGAAGCAAATTGGGGTGTTTAAGGCCCGAAAAGGGGCCGAAAAGACCCTAGAATTCACCCAATTTACCCACTTTGAAGCCTATTTGAGGGCTAAATATGGCCATTTTGAGGGCAAAAAGAGACAGATATTCTTCTCAGAGACCCCCAATGGTATATAATATAGCGCAAAACTAGTTACTTTAGTATGCCATGTAAAGCAATTAACAATAAATCTGGTCTAGATCTGGCCCCACATCAGGATCTAATAGACAGCTTCTTCCCATACACTCGGGAAAAGCTTAAATATGACCAAGATTTTACACTAAATTTGTTGTCTGATACACCAAACCAAGAGAATGCCTTGGGCAAGACTGCATATTACAATCCAGAAGCTTATGAAATCACAATTTATGTCGATGGTAGGCACATAAAAGACATATTAAGGTCTATATCCCACGAAATTGTGCATCATACACAGAATTGTAGGGGTGAGTTTAAAGATGGTGTAGAGACGGGTGATGGCTATGCTCAAGGGAACAGCCACTTACGAAAGATGGAAAAAGAAGCATATCTACAAGGAAACATGCTTTTTCGTGATTGGGAAGATAATTATAAAAGGGATAATACTCTTAAGGAAAATAAAATAATGAATATTAATGAACTGCGCGAATTGGTACAAAAACAGGTACAAAAAATGAACGAAGACAGCTATCGTGGTGATGAAATGGAAATCCGTGGAGATCCGGCGAGGGCCAGAAAAAGAAAACCCTTCAATCTTGATCAATGGACCGCAGATGCTGGTAAGAAATTAGGCGCTCTCGAAAAAGAAGTAAGCGCTTTCGAAAAAGGAAAGCAAAGGGGCAGCCCAGCCCGCCGAGGGGCAAAACCGCCTGCTGGTGTTCAACAATACACTGGCGCAGAGCTATTTGGGCGCAGAGCTAGGCTTGCAAAGGCGATTTATACCTCCGAGAATGGCAAATATTTTATTTATTATAAAGGTAAAAAAGCTCCTGCAAGTCGGTCGCAGACTGCACAAATTACAAGGGCTATTCAAAAACAAGGCGGTGGAACCAGAACTGTTGATTTTTCTGGTGAAGGATCAACGATCACGGCTGGTGATGGTGCAAAAAGAGCGGTAGATGCTGCATGGAAAGCTGCTGGTGGTGATAAACTTGATAAACAACTTGATTTGCCTCGCGGCCAACAACGAGCAGGACCGGAAGCGCCAGCGACGGGGGAACGGCCAGCAACGCCGGGTGATTTAGACCAGATCGGTAAAGGTGTCCCTCGTTATGGAAAAATCCAGAAGATAAAAGGCGGCGGCGCTCGTCCCACAAGAAGCACAAACGAATCTGTTATGGTTAAAAAAATCGAAGAAGAAGTTCTTAGAATTTTGAAAGAAAAAAAAAATAACCAATCATTAGCAGAAGCCATTCCCGGCGTCAGCGCTGCCGTGATGGGTGCTGGCCTCGCTGGCGGCGTAGCGGTTGCGGCAGCTGCACCCTGGGTGATGCTGGCGACTTCGGCATTACCTCCACTAATGATTGCTGGCGGCGTGGCTGCGGCAGGGGCTGCGGGTCTTTGGGTTGCCAAAAAACTAAATCTACCAGGCACTCGTGATCTTAAAACAGAAATTGAAAAAATATTAGATGGTGGTGGTGGACTAAAGTCTACCGATCAGGCGGCCAGATTCTTTAGTTCTCAAGTGGATTCAATGTATGTCAGCGGAGAGGAAGAACAAGCAATGCTGGCAATCTTAAGAGTTATTGATCGAGCTGGTGGTAAGGTGTGTGCTTCTTTTGTTAAGCAGTTACTTGAGCAATTTGACCCCGACGTTGATCCTGCTGATGAAAATTCAGTATATGATTTGTGGTTCAAAACCATTCCGCTGCGATTCGCCCACGGGCCAAGAGTTCTGGCAAGAGCACTTCTAGAAAGAATCTTTAAGAAAGCTAAAAAATGGGTTAAAGATCAAAAGAAGAAGAAGAAGTGGAAGGGTTGTCCCGATGGTCAACGATTTGATGCGGTCACAGGCAAGTGCGTTCCAGAGAAGAAGAAGAAGAAGAAGTGGAAGGGTTGTCCCGATGGTCAACGATTTGATGCGGTCGCTGGCAAGTGCGTTCCAGATGGCGGGCAAGGGGGTTGTCCCGATGGTCAACGATTTGATGGACCAACTGGTAAATGTGTGCCCGATCCGCAGCCTCCTGGTCCTCACAGGCGTGGTGGTAGAAGCTGCAAGCATCCCCGGAAAGGTGGTGTTTTATCAAAGGGTTGCGTTGGACTCCCTGTTGAGGATATTCAAAACAGACTGAACACCCTGTACAAAAAGTCTGGCTATTCCCTCGACGCTGATGGCAAGTTTGGCAGAAATACAGAGAACATGGTAGTTGGCTTCCAGAGGCAACACAAGCTTCAGCCAGATGGTAAATTTGGTCCGAAATCGTGGGCAGCTTTGCTAGCCGCACAAAAGGCTTCGAGCGATCGTTCAGATGCCCATACGGACAATCCCAATGCCCCTGGATTTATGAATAGAATAGATATTCTCTCAGTCATCTACGATGTTGCTAAGGGGAAAATGGATCAGCCACAGATGGAGAAGTTAGCAGATCATATTTTTGACGCGCAACGGGGTGGACACAAATATACTCCAAAAGAAATTGCAGCCCATGTTCATGGGATGTTGAAGGAATCTATCTTTGATCAAACTGCCACTCACATCAGACCTATTCGAGATAGGTTCAATACCTTGAATGAGCATTTAACCAAAAAACTGATCAAGTAAAAAATGAAAAATGGCAGAATTCTGGCTTGGAAAAACAAGAAAGTGTACAACTGAAGGCCGGGGCACGCTTTATGACACGGGCGGGCCTACTGGTTCATATGAGAATGATGAGTTAGAGTATTTTGTCCTGCAACACCCTGGCAAAACTGTTTATAAGTTCGATGTCAGAGAGTGGGAAGTCACAGACTTTTTCGAAGACTCTTCAAATTATGACTATCTAGATGTTTGGAGTTCTGAAGAAGATGACCAAAACTCATGGGACTTCGTTGCAAGGCTCGGCGGAGAAGAGTATAATACGGAGACTTTCACCGATTGGCAAAAGTTTGTGATTGGAAGACCTTATGTCAAGTTTTGTTGGACAACAAGTGCGACCGGGACAACCAATACTGGATTCAAAATCGAATGGTCAACCCAAGAAGTAATTGGGGCTGGCGACTTAGAATTAGATCAGGATTCGGAGGATCTCTACTCAGCAACCGAAGTCGAAGTTGTTCAGTGTTCTGAGTCATGTCCAAAAGTTCCAGATATCTCTGACATTGAATGGCAGAATAACGACTTACCAGAGAGAAATCTCATTGGTGATTCCCTGATGACAGATGCTATAACTTCTGATAGTGGGAAAAAGATGTTCCCGGGTGGTGTGACGCCAATGGGATTCTTAACGGCGTCGTCTGGTTGGGGAGAAAACAACCCAGTTATCATTCGCAACGTTTTGAAGGAACACAACTTTACAAAAACTGGACTTGATCAAGTGCCATTTTCTTATTCGACACACTCTCCCTTTATTTTAAGACAAAGAGCTTTAGCATATGTAATTAAGGAAAAAGAAGACTAATGAAACTCCTACTAGAAGGCGGCAATATCTTTAAAGATGTCGACAAGCAGCCATTAACGCAAAGGATCAACAGAAGGGATGTTGTTTCAACATTGCAGTGGCTAGAACAGATTGTCAAATTGCCACTACAGGACAATACTTTAGGAACAACAGGCAAAAGAGAAACATCTGGCGATTTAGATATTGTAGTAGACGAAGAAGTAAACACCAAAGAAGGGATTGTCGATCTTTTGAAGCAGTGGGTCAAACACCACCACCCAGAAGATAAGCTTCGAACATGGATTGCAAAGAGCGGAGTTTCTGTTCACTTTAAAACTCCAATCAATGGTGATGAGAACCAGGGTTATGTCCAAACAGATTTAATGTTTGGCAATCCAGAGTTTATGAAATGGTCTTCAGTCGGAGAGTTTGGTGATGTTTATCGCGGTCAGCATAGAATGATTCTTCTTCATTCTATTGCGACATCAAAAGGTTATAAGTGGCAGGGTTTCACCGGATTAACCAATCGAGAGACTGGCGAGCGCATACAAGATCCTAGAGAGATTGCAAATATTCTACTTGGTCCAGGGCACAACCCACAAGAACTAACATCTATTGATGGTATCATAAAAGCTATCTCTGGCCGAGAAGATTATGATCAGATGGTGGCACAAGCCGTCGAGACATTCCCCAAATTTGGTGTGGAATTTCCAGAAGAGCGGCGGGCGTTGAACGAAGCACAAGACGGCCCACGCATCCAACACGCAGAAGATGCTATCTTTTGGGAGGGAAGCGGTGGTGTTTTCAGAGTTTTGGATCTATTAGAGTCAATCCAAGAGGAATCTGGAAAGCTATCTACGACAATTAAATGGGATGGTTCTCCAGCGGTAGTGTTTGGCAGAGATGAAAACGGAGACTTTATCTTAACTGACAAGAGCGGGTTCAGCGCAAAAGGGTATGACGGCAGGGCCAAAAGTCCAGAGCAATTAAGAGACGTATTTATTAAAATCAGAAAACTCAATAAAGGAAAAGAGGTATCTCCGGGTTATGAAGAGTTCGCAAACAATATGGCCAATTCTTTTCAGCACTTTGAAGCTTCTATCCCAGAGGACTATAAGGGATTTTTCTTTGGAGACCTGTTGTATTATCACACTCCAGAGATTGTGAATGATAAATTTGAATTTACTCCGAATGTTGTAACTTATAGAGTTGAGCCCAATAGCGAAGTTGGACAAAACATTGCTGCCAGCGAAGTTGGTGTTGTAATTCACAGAGAAATTACACTAGATGGCGAAAAAAGACTCATTAAGAATTTCAACATTTTCCAAGAAAGTGGGCTGTTCGTTATGCCTCCCGTAACTATTCAAGACTCAGTTAATGTCGACAATGAATTGATTAATCAAGTTCGCAGCTTGGTAGAAAAATCTGCTAGCGGACTCGACGATTTGCTTAACTTGGAAACCTTACGATCCCTAAGAATGACAAACTTCCCAAGCCTGTTATACACTTATTTGAACTTTAAGGTCGGAGATGGTCTAAAGAGCCTTGGGGCAGATTTTGTTAGTTGGATCCAAAATCAAGCGCGAATCAGTGGTGCTAAAAAGCAGAATATTATAAATTATATCTCTCAAAAAGAATCCGCTTTCAAGTCTTTGTGGGATATTGTACACAAAGTGATGGTCATCAAAAATAAAATTATTGAACAGCTTGAAGCACAAGATGCACCCATTCAGGCATTTATTGGAGACGCCAAGGGTGGAGAAGGTTATGTTGTCGCTAGTGGAGGCGGAGATATTAAGCTCGTTGATAGGTTAGGGTTCACGGCAGTGAATCGCGCCATCATGAGAGAGGCCCTTGAACCAGAATTCGAACCAGAATTGGAAGGTCAGAATATCGCAATGTTCCCAGGCTCCTTCAAGCCGCCGCACTACGGGCACTTTGCCGTCATTGAACATCTGTCTAATATCGAAGAAGTGGATAAGGTTGTTGTCTTGATTTCTAACCCGATCAAGAAAGTTAGGAGCCATATAACCGCAGATATGGCCGCAGATGTATTCGAGAAATACAAGGCGGCCTCAACTAATCTGACCGCACCAGTTGAAATTATAGTATCCCCAGAACCTGCACCAATTAGAGCAGCTCTAGAATTCATTATTAATGAACATGGCGAAGAGGACAAAGCTCGCTCAGGAGATAAAGTTTATTTAGCTACCTCACTAAAGGATGCCGAGCGATGGAACAAAATTAATCCGACAAAGTACGCCCCAGATGGCGTGTCGGTTGAACCATTGGTGCTCCCGACACAAACAATAGAAGGTGATGTAGAATTAAGTGCAAGAGACATGAGGGCGGTTTTGGAGAATCCAGAACCAACAGAAGAAGACAAACAAAAAGTGCAAGCTTATATGCACCCGAATCTTTCTCCAGAAGAAAAAGAAGACCTCTTTGACTTTTTAGTCAAAGAACAAGTTATTGGGGAAGTAAGCACGATGGCGGTTGGCGACGTACACGCATCACATGCTAAAAGCTCTCAAGGAAAGAAAGGCGCTGCGAAACCGCCAATTGAATATCGAGGATATGGCAAATCATCATGTTATTATGCAGATGGCAATTGTGGAGAATTATTAGAGGAAGAAGAAGAATTAGATGAAGGTGCTTTGGACTGGCTGAAGAAAAAGTGGAAATCACTAGAGTGGCGGAGAAGAAAGGATCGAACTGTGGCAGCCGGCAGACATTCAGAACGAGAGGCAGCAACGAGTGCAGAAGCTGCTTATAGAAAGGAACAAGAACTAGAAGAAATGTCTGGCATGGGTGCGGGTGCCGTCCAAGTCGGGCCAGCCCCAAAAGAAGAGGAAGAGGAAGAGCGGATTAAACTAGAAAGCTTGACTAATTATACATATACCACCAACGAAGAGAAGGATATCATGAGTGACAATAAACTAATAGAAGAACGAAAGAAGATTGATGAGATCCTGCTACGTCGGCATGTTCGAAATTCAATTCGCAAAAAGCTCCGAGCAAAAACGGAGAGGCTTGAAGAAGAGCAGCAATTAAGATTTGTTGTTAGACAACTAATCAGAGAAGCGGCGATTCAAGATACACCGACTAGCTCAACCGGCATTAACAAGCTTGTGACAGCACTTAAAATTGTTATACCAATCGTTGAAACATCCTATAAATCACTAACAACTTCGAAGTCCCAGAGAGAGTCGTTTATCAAACACTTGCTCCAGGCAATCGTAGACACCTTGTCTCCACAAGATGCTCTAGCTGGCCCGTTTGGTACTGGAGAGGAGGGCGAGATGCCTGCTGTTCCAGATGCTGAAGATGCAGTAGATGATATGCTCCAAGAAGCTATGGAAGACGATGAAGTAGATATTGATGTCGACCCCGACCCCGACAAGTTCATCGACATTGATGATCCTTTTGGGGAGAAGGCTGCGGAAGAAGAGACAAAGAATGCAGAGAAACAAGAAGAGCCAGAAGACAAAATTACCAATGTTGGTGATGAAGAGCAGTCTTTCCCGACAATCGCTGGGTTGGACGAAACTGGCCGAGACGAAGCTGTTGATGCTTACAAAAAAGTAATCGACCCAATTATTCGTACCTATCGTCGTCTGCACGATGCCAAAGATAAGAAACACTTTAAGGATTATTTGATTACAAATCTAAAACTTTATTTTGACAAGTGGGAAAATGATATTTCTTCAAATCTCGGAGACATCTCCACCCCAGAATATGATAACATTGTCCAAGATCGCGATAGATTTGCGGGTGCTGCTCTTCAAGAGGATATTCGGGCTGCGATCATTAATACCATCAAAAGCTCAATTTGACTTTTGAGTTTTCCCGTGCTACGATCAGATCACTTAAGATTGCTCTTCAGCAATAAAGTTCTATTAAAGAATAAGAAGAAAGAGTAGTATGAAAGAAAATAAAATAAAAAAATATAGCATATTACGAAAGCTTAAATCAGAAGATAGAATAACTGAAGAGATGATTCAATTATTAGATTGTATAGCGCTGGAAGATCTAATTGCACTGAAGCTGGAACTTCTCTGTAGATTGGTCAAAGGGAAGCTTTATGGGCTGAGATTATACGATTCAATGCCATATCTGGCCAGGGATGCTGTTGTCAAATTTGCATTTTCAACATGTAAAAACAAAAAAGATGTCTCTGGGCTCTTAGGAATTTCCTACAATAGAGTTACTATAATAGAACGAGAGAAAGAATTGGAATCATTCTTCAGAATAAAGGAATAAAATGTCTCAAAATCTAAAACAAATGATCGTTGAATATGTAGGAAATACATACCAGCCAGAAGATGAAAATGTCACTGCGACAATGGTTGCAGAAGTATTAGCAGATGAATTTCCAGAATTCATTGCCTTGATGGCTCAAGAGAATTACATTAATGGTTATAGAAAAGCTCTAGAAGATGTGGAGATGTTCAATGACAAGCCAGAAAGTTAAAAACTACATTGCTCAAACAAAGAATGTCTATATGGAACGAAAAGAAACTACTTTTCACCAAGACGTTAGTGTCATAGTCAAAGATCCGCTTCCAAACAACATTTCACTGGTCAAAGTATTGACCTACATTGAAAAGCTAATTCCAAAACATCTTGTTTATAACATTGATGCCATCTATATTGGCGACTTTGAATTCATGAGAGAACAGGAAATAAATGCACTCTATACAGATGGCGCTTTGTACATATTCAATCTTCAGAGAAATGAAGCTGATTTAGCAGAAGACATTGTGCATGAGATATCACACGCTGTTGAGGAAAAATTTAGTCAGATTGCCTATGAGGATCAGAAAATAGCAGGTGAATTTTATGAAAAACGTATTAAATTATACCATGTTCTGCACGCATATGATTATAAGGTGGACATAGAATCATTTAAGAACCTAGATTATGATGACAAATTTGATACTTTTTTACATAAAGAAATTGGCTATGATAAACTAGAACACTTTATTATGAATCTGTTTTTAAGTCCATATGCTGTGACTTCAATAAGAGAGTATTTTGGTGCAGGATTCGAAGAATACTTTTTGGGAAAGAAAGAAGAGCTTGCTAAAATCAGCCCAGCGCTGTATACTAAGATAGAGTACATCGTAAACGGAGATTAGCATGAACCCTAGACAAAGGCGTTTTAACGCCCAACAAGAAATTGAGCAAAAAGCAAAGCAGGTACTTACCGAAACTATTGAGAGTCTTGAACCTAAAGTTGAGAAAGAACCCGAAAATCATTATGTCGCCAGCGCTGGTATAATGGATGCTAATTGGAAACTTGAAGAACCTGAATTAGATATCGGCTCTATGAAATGGACCGATATGAAGAAACTTGGAAAGCAGTGGAAAATTTTAAAACTGCACACCATGAACAAAACAAGGCTTATCAAAGCGTTGGACGAAAAAGCAAAAGAGTTGGGCCATGAGCAAGCAAAAGAAGATTTCGAAAAAGTCACCAAAATCACACGTAAGCTACTCTGAACTAACAACTTATCTAAATTGCAGATGGCAGCACAAGCGAAGGTATACCGATAAGGTACGCATTGGCAACTCTGGCCCATTCGCTATTTTTGGGACATCTATACATAAGGTCTGCGAGGGCATTATGTCGGGTGAGCCACGTTCTAATTTGTCAGATCAGTTTTCAAAAGAATTTGCGACTAGAATCAAAGAAGAGTTGATGAAGGGTGGGGCTTTATCGGAGAAAGACAAAAAACTGATTGTAACCTTGAATGAGCAAGGCCGTTCTTTAATTACTCATGTTTATCCTGCTGTTGAAGAGAGATTCGATGGTTGCGAAACATTCTCTGTAGAGGAGCGTCTATTCGAAGACATTGAAAAGGGTGGAATCAAATTCAAGGGTTTTGTGGATCTCGTCCTTAAGTGTGACGGTAAGTACCACCTGATTGATTGGAAGACTACAACTTGGGGCTGGGATGCTAGAAAGAAATCTTCAGCCATTGTAACGTATCAGTTAACCCTATATAAACACTACTTTGCAAAGAAGCACAATATCGACCCAAAAGATATCGAAACTTATTTTGGGTTACTCAAAAGAACCGCAAAGAAAAATCCGGTTGAAATCTTTAGAGTTACGAGCGGAAACAGAAAAACGCAAAATGCGCTTAAGTTGCTTAATGATTCTGTATACAATATGAAGCATGGCCTGCAAGTGAGAAACAAGCTTGGTTGCCAGTGGTGTGAATTTAAAAATACAGAGTGGTGTTAATGACGAAGCGAATTAAGATTATGACCATCTCCGACGTTCCATTGAGTTCGAGCGGAGTGGCGTTACAAACAAAATACATGATTGAGGCTCTCTTGAAAACTGGAAAGTTTGAAGTAGTCTCGTTGGGTGGAGCAATTAAACATAGAAGCTACCAGCCCATTAGAACAGAAGAATATAAAGATCTGTGGACTATTTTCCCGGTTGATAACTTTGGAAACCCAGACATTATTCGTTCTTACATTAGAAATGAAAAGCCCGACATCCTCTGGTTCATGACAGATCCAAGATTCTATGTTTGGCTATGGCAGATGGAAGACGAGATTCGGCCATTGCTGCCAATGGTTTATTACCATGTGTGGGACAATTATCCCTACCCGACATTCAACAAAGGGTACTACGAATCAACAGATGTTATCGCCACGATTTCAAAAGTCACTGACGACATTGTTAAAACTGTAGCTCCATCTGTCGAAAGTTTGTATCTGCCGCACGCAGTCGATCCTACTATTTTCAAACCAATGTCACAATCTGATATTGCGGACAACCGTAAAGAGAATTTTGATGGATGGAAAAATGATAAGTTTTTGTTCTTCTGGAACAACAGAAATGCTCGACGTAAGATGAGTGGATCTCTCATTTGGTGGTTTAAGGAATTTCTTGATGAGGTTGGCCACGATAAAGCGTGCCTTCTAATGCACACAGACCCGAAAGATCAAAATGGTCCCAATTTGGTTGCCATCGCAGATGAACTCGGCCTTACAGAAGGGCAGGTTATCTTCTCTAGAAACAAGATTTCGATGAATGACATGGCTTTGATGTATAACATGGCAGACTGCACGTTCAACATCGCTGATGCCGAAGGCTTCGGTCTTTCTCAGCTTGAATCGCTGTCTTGTGCGACTCCGACAATTACTTCAATGACTGGCGGCCTTCAAGAACAGGTGACAGACGGCGAAAATTGGTTTGGCATTGGCATCGAGCCGGCAAGCAAAGCAATCATTGGTTCTCAACTTGTTCCGTTTATCTATGAGGATCGTATTTGCAAGGAAGACTTTATTGCAGCTTGTAAGACGATGTTTAATAAGGATAAGAAAGAGCTAAAGAAGATGGGTCAAGACGGTTATCAGCACGTTCAAAAGAACTATAATTTTGGTAACTTCACAAACAAATGGATTGTTCTAATGCAAGATGTTTATGATCGTCACGGCTCATGGGATACGAGAAAGAATTACAAAAGCTGGACAGTAAAGGAGTTTTAAGATGAATGAAGAGGAAAACAAATCAATTGTTGATTCACTAGTGAAGAAAGACAATTATCCATATCTGGCTCGAACTAACGATCTTGAGAAAACAGCAGAAGAGCTTGAAAAACAAGCTGGCAAAGGAAAGGAAGTTTTAAAAGCGAAAGATATGGTTCGTAGTGACCATTGCCGGATTGCCAAAGCACGCTCTGCAAGACAACATTTTAAATATTCGTGGTTATATTTTAGATATAGCATCCGTATGTTTTTAGCAGGCTGTCTGTCGTTTCCCGTGGTTCTGAGAAATTTGTGGACAAAGGAGCAGACTCCAAGTATGATTTATTGTGATATCTTATACGAAAGTGATAAAGATGGTGGTATTGACCTTGATTACCATTTTCCTGTTTTACAAAATAAACAAAGAGTGAAAAAGCTCTCAATCGATGATACGACGAACAAACACAACGTTACTGACACCCACAAGAAGGCAAAAATAAATGATTAAGAAAGTATTACTAAAAGCCCCAATCCTAACAGCATCCGGCTATGGTGTACACGCCAGAACAGTTTATCGAGCGTTGGCCAGCAGGCCAGATTTGTTTGATATCTATATTGAACCATTGCGTTGGGGGCACACATCTTGGATGTGGGAGGACTCTGAAGAGCGAAGGGACATCGACAAGCTTATTGCAAAGAACCACATGTACGCGCAACAGAGGGGCCAGTATGACGTTGCTTTCCACGTTACAATCCCTGCTGAATTCCAGAGACTCGCTCCTTTGACAATTGGTGTCACGGCTGGTATTGAGAGTAGTAAAGTATCCGCAGGATGGCTAGAAAAGATTAACGCTGGTGTGGATAAGGTTGTAACAGTTTCTGAGTTTGGTATGCGGGGAATCCAGAATACTGCTTATGGTATGAAAGATCCTAAAACTGGCAAACAACACAATCTGACATTGAACAAGCCCATCAGTTATGTCAATTACCCTGTCTTAACCTACAAGAAGATCGATCTAGGCTTGAAGTTTAAGAGCGACTTTAACTTCTTGGCGGTATCACAGTGGGGCCCGCGCAAAAATGTGAACAATACCATTGAGTGGTTTATCGAAGAGTTCCACGATGAAGATGTTGGTTTGATCCTAAAGGCTTCAAAGGTCAACAATTCGGTATTGGATAAAGAGAAGGTGGAAGAAGAGCTTTCCAATCTGGTCAATAAGTACCCAAACAAGAAGTGCAATGTACAGCTGATTCACGGTCACATGAGTAATGATGAAATTCATTCATTGTACCATCACAAACAAGTGAAGGCTTTTATTAACTTGTCTCACGGAGAGGGATATGGATTACCGATTTTCGAAGCAGCTTATTGTGGAGTCCCAATTATTACTCATGCTTGGGGTGGTCAAACTGACTTCCTGTTTTGTGATGTCAAAAAGAAAAATGGCTCGAATAAAAGGAAAGGCTTGTTCTCTAAGGTCGATTATAAGTTGGAACCGGTTCAAGAGAAGGCAGTCTGGCCAGGAGTAATCGAAAAAGACTCTGCATGGGCCTTCCCGAACAAGATAAGTTATAAGGATAAACTGCGAGAGGTTTATAAAGACCATGGCCGCCACCGCAAGGTTGCCAAACAACTACAGAAGCATGTTCTAGAAAACTTTACAGAAGAAAAAATCAACAACGATTATGTCTCTCTAGTTTTTGAGAATATTCCCGAAAAAAAAGAGCTTAAATATATCGTCGCTGCCGATGCATTCGCACAACAATTCCAAGGTGGAGCAGAGTTTACCTTAGAATCTCTAATTGGTCATTGTAAAGATGGATATGCTAAGGTCAACTGTGATCGAATCACTGAGGAAGACCTTGACAAATACAAAGATCTTACTTGGATTTTTGGAAACTTTACAAAGCTAAATCCTGAATTATTTGAAAAGTTTAAGGAAAAGGATGTTAAGTATAACATTGTTGAATTTGATTATAAGTATTGTAAATATCGGAACCCAGAACTTCATAAGACCATGGAAGGCAAAGATTGCAACTGCAACGAGGAAAGCCATGGCAAGGATATTAAGAAGTTCTACGAGGGTGCAGATTATGTCTTTTACATGTCTGAAAAACAGATGAGCCTGATCGAAGAGAAGCTGGCCTATGACCGAAAGAATGGTTTTGTCCTATCATCAATTTTCGATGGAGCATTCTTTGGTATCGTTGATGGACTTAACAAAAAATATAAGGACAAAAAGACTGATCTCTGGCTAATTCCCGGTTCTCCCTTCTGGGTCAAGGGTGCAGACGCCGCCGAGAAGTGGTGCAAGGACAACAACAAGAAGTATGAGAAACTTGTTAACTTAAGCTACATGGAAACTCTTGAGAAGCTTGCCCAAGCAGAGGGCTTATGCTTCCTGCCGGCCGGCGAAGATACCTGTCCAAGGCTTGTTATTGAAGCCAAGTTGCTTGGTTGTGAGCTTGTGATGAATGACTTCGTGATGCACCAAAAAGAACCTTGGTTCGACACAGAAGATTCATCTGAAACCGTTAATTATTTGAAAAGTGCCCAATCTTTATTCTGGAAAAGAGTAGAGCGTGTGTAACCAATGAGTAACTTAATACAAACGTTGTGGGTCGGAAATGAACTTTCCGACATGGAAAGGTTATCTCTTACATCATTTGTTAAAAACGGACATGACGTTGTTTTATACTCTTATGAAGATATTTCAAATGTACCCGATGGCGTGACAATTCTCGATGGCAACGATATTCTTCCAGAAGACATGATCTTCCAATACAAGGACCACAAAAGCTTCTCAGCTTTTTCGAACTATTTTCGTTATAAGATGTTGTATGAGAAGGGCGGCTGGTGGGTAGACACCGATGTTGTTTGTTTACGACCGTTTGATTTTCCAGAAATGAATGTGTTTTGCAGCGAAGACATACCACCATTCGGCACCGGCAACCATCACATTGGGTCGTGTGTAATTAAGTTTCCAATGGGCAGTATTCTAGCCAAAGAGATGTTCGAAACTTGTATGCTCAAGGATCGAGAAAATCTCAAATGGGGACAGGTTGGGCCACAGTTAGTTCAAAACAATGTTATAAAATTTAAAATGGAGTTCTTCGTTAAGAAGCCAGAGGTGTTTTGTCCTATTCCTGGCTGTGATTGGTGGAAGTATACTACGCTGTCTCCGCTAGAATTCGGAGAAGAAGTTTATGCGGCCCATTTATGGAATGAAATGTGGCGACGAGCCAAGGCAGACAAGAACGCTACATATCATGAAAATTCATTTTATGAGAAAATGAAGAAGAGGTACTTGTGAGAATTTTATACTTAGTTGACAAATCACAATACAACACAAAAATGAGTCGAGTTAGATTTCATGGCATGTTGGCCATTGGGCGCCAAGATGGTGTTGATGTTCATTGGAGCGGGAATGGGTGGGAAGACTATAACTCTACCCTGTCAGTCCAAGATAACATCGATAAAATATATCCCGCTCCCGATTTAGTCGTCGCCTACAACCCAATGTCATTGAGACATTTTAATGCTGTCAGAGCAAGAACGTGCGTTAGGTATAACGAGATGTTTGATATCACAAAAACTGTGAAGGAAATTGAACACACGTTACCAGATGTTATTATCTGTCATCATGAGAATGACAAGAAGCAATTTGAAAAGATGATGCCAGATCACAACTTCAAATACGTTGGTCATTGCGCGGAGAAGGTAATTTACAAAGATTATGGCATCGAGAAGAAGGTAGATTTGTTGCTTGTGGGTGCAGTTGGGACTCGTTCAATACTGGGAAATCATTACCCACTTAGAATTAGACTGGTAAAGGACATTCTTCCAAAGATTAATCCAGAATACCGTTGTGTAGTATTACAACACCCGGGCGGCGTTTTGTACGATGCTTCGTCGGAGAGAAATAGCTTTGAGTTTGCACAGGCAATCAACATGGCAAAGATTTGCCTGACTTGCTCTGGCATTCCGAAGTCTAAATTTGGTAAATATGTGGAGGTTCCGATGTGTGGAACTGCTCTTGCTGCCGACTTGCCCGATCAGGAAAACGTGGAGCTGAGCAAATTTATAATTGAGATTAACAACGACTGGCCGGATCAAAAAATCGTTGATCAACTTGAGAAATATTTGGACAATCCCAAGTTGCTTGAGGCTGTTACTACGGCTGGTAAAGAATACGCACAAGATTATACACAAGAAAAATACGCAGAGAGGTTCTTGGAGGCCATCGCATGAAAGTATATGTACATTATGCCAGAGAGAATTGGGTTTTAGACAGATATGCGAACGAATTTAATTCTCAAGAGTTAGACTTCATTACTGTAGATCCGGTGAAGGCTGATGTAATTTGGGTATTGTCACCGTGGGCGTGGTCAAATATTCCTCTTAAAGTCCTAGAAAGAAAAAAAGTTGTAGTCACAATACATCACGTTGTGCCAGAGAAATTTGATTATAAGAATTTTGCCCTGCGTGACCATTATGTGGATTTGTATCATGTTCCCTGTCAAAAGACGAAAGATTTTATTTCTAAGCACACTAACAAACCTATCGATGTCCTTGGATATTGGATTGATTTAGACTTTTGGCAGCCAGCAGACAAAGCTAATGCCCGAAAGGAAATTGGAATCCCATCCGACAGTTACATTATTGGTTCATTCCAGCGAGACACGGAAGGTCATGATTTGAAGAGCCCAAAGCTGGAAAAGGGGCCAGATTTATTTGTAGACTACGTGAAGAGAAATAAGAGGGAGAATATGTATGTTCTCCTTGGCGGCTGGCGAAGACAATATGTTAGGAGAGAACTGGAGAAAGCTAATATCAGTTACATATTGATGGAACAGGTTGCCCGATCAAAACTTAGAATGATGTATGCAGCTTGTGATTTATATATTGTGTCATCTAGGCATGAGGGCGGACCACAAGCCGCACTTGAAGCTCCAGCGATGAAAGTCCCGATTGTTTCAACCAATGTCGGGATTGTATCTGAAGTTTTGCCGGATAATTGTATAGTTGATATTACTAAAAGCGAATACATTCCAACAGAAGAAGATGTTTTAGAAGCATATGATAACGTACAAAAGTACAATTTAGTTGACCATGTTCAAAAATATGGTATGATGTTCTGGAGGGTTTAAATGAGAGCATTAATAACAGGTATTAACGGAATGGACGGCAGCCACCTTGCCGACTTCTTACTTAAGAAGGGATACGAAGTATATGGTTTGGAGAGGCGCTCGTCGTCCAAAAACCGAATCAATACCAGCCACTTAGAAGGCAAGATTGAGTTCCTGACTGGAGATTTGACAGATCAGAATTCTCTAGTACGCGCCTTAAAAACTTCAAATCCAACAGAAGTATATAACCTTGGAGCCCAATCGTTTGTTAAAGAGAGTTGGAATACACCGGAACAAACGTCGGATGTTACTGGTCTTGGAGTTCTTAGAATCCTTGAAGCCATTAGAGAATATAATAAGGATATCAAATTCTACCAAGCCAGTTCCTCTGAAATGTTTGGCAGAATGACTGAAAACCCAGCATCTGAAACAACTCCATTTTACCCAAGAAGTCCATATGGAGTTTCGAAACTATATGGTCACTGGATTACGAAGAACTACAGAGAGTCATACGGTATGTATGCTTGTTCTGGGATTCTTTTTAACCATGAATCCGAGCGACGGGGCATTGAGTTTGTTACAAGGAAGATCACGGATGGTGTAGCAAAGATCCACTTTGGGTTAGCTGACTACATTACGCTTGGGAATCTTGAATCGTATCGAGATTGGGGATACGCACCAGACTATGTTGAGGCAATGTGGCTAATGCTCCAACAAGATAAAGCTGATGATTTTGTCATTGCCACAGGAGAAACACATTCAATTCGTGAATTCCTGCAAGAAGCATTTGCTTATGTAGGCATCGCCAATTGGAAGAAACATATCAAACAAGATCCTAGATTTATGCGTCCCGCTGAAGTAGATGTCTTGTGCGGTAACGCAAACAAAGCGAAGGTGTTGTTGGAGTGGGAACCAAAAGTTCCGTTTGATGGTTTGGTCAGTCGTATGATGACTAGTGATATAGGGATAGTAGGGAAACTTAATGGATTTTAATTTAAAGAGAGATAAAAGAGTAACAGCAATTAAAACTGTCGGCATCAAAGAGAAACTTGAAGATCTTGGCGTTCAACTTGATCGCGATATCGTGCTTGGAGACTTTGACACCATTGGTGAGTATACTGCAAAAAGGTCGCGCAGCCGTGGAACTGATTTATATAAGTCAGTCGGGTGTTTTTATAGGCCAAATTATGAACGTGGTATCTTAATTTATAGTTTGATTAAGAAATACAATATTAAATCATTTTTGGAAATTGGTTTTGGTAGAGGCTATGCTACGTTCTGTGCCGCACACGCCATGATGGAGGCTGACATCGATGGCCGCATCGTCACTGTTGACCCTGCAATCGATGAAGAACAATTGAAAATGTTAGGCAGCGTGTTCCCAAAAGAGTGGTTTGATAAGATTGAGTTTATCAAGAATCGGTCTGACGCTGTTCTTCCGAGGATAGAAGAATCGTTTGATATGGTTTATATCGACGGCGACCACTCATATGCTGGCACCAAGTCGGATTGGGAGGGCACCAAAGATAAGTTCAACAAGTGTTTACTGTTCGATGATTATCATATGCCGTCAAAAGATCACCACGACATCGATTGTGCTAAAGTAATTGATGAGATCGACGACCCTAGTAAGGAATTGATTATCATGGACCGCAGGATCTTCCTAGACGACAGGGATTATCCAGACGAGAAGGTTGATTATGGACAAGTTCTGTTAACAAAATATGAAAATCTGCATTAATAGAAAACCAGTAGAAGGCCCCTGGGGCGGCGGCAATAAGTTTATTAAAGCTTATTGCAATGCCCTACGCAAAGCAGGCCATGAGGTATATCATAGTTTGGTTCCAAACCTAGATGTAATCCACCTTCAGGATCCACGACTAGACCAACTTGGCATTTCAATGAATGATGTCTTTCATTATAAAAAATATTATCCAAATGTGAGAATAGTTCACAGAGTGAATGAGTGTGACGCCAGAAAAGGTACACAGGGCATGGACAAACAACTTCAACTGTGTAGCGCATTCACCGATATAACTGTGTTTGTTTCAGACTGGATTGCTGATTATTTTCAGAAAAGCTGGTCGTGCGACAAGCGGACGGTTATAAAGAACGGCGTTGATTTAGATGTATTCCGTCCAAATGAAAAATATCATAATGGCAAAGTTAACATTGTTGCCCATCATTGGTCAAACAATTTTTTGAAAGGCTTTGATATTTATAATAAGCTTGATGATTGGATTTGGGAGAATAGAGGTGAGTACACATTTACATACATTGGTCGCGACCAAGGCACATTCTGCAACACTAGAGTTATTAAACCAATTCACGGTACGGTACTTGGAGATGAATTGGGAAAATATGATGTATATGTGTCTGCAAGTAGATTCGATCCTGGCCCAAATCATATTTTAGAAGCTCTGGCTTGTAAATTACCAACATATTCATTTATCGACGGTGGTGGCGCTTGTGAGTTTACTGGAAAAGACCACATTTATGATAGTTTTGACCAGTTGGCTGAGATTCTAAAAAAGAAGAAGTTTAACAAGAATAAATCCTCTTTAATATCTTGGGACGAGTGTGTTAAACAATATATGGACTTGATATGATTGGATTGTTATGCTTTGATTTGGATGGGGTTCTGGTTGATGCTAGAGATATGCACTATGAGGCTTTGAATAGAGCCCTTGAATCGATAGATAAGTCGTATGTTATTAGTATGGAAGAGCACCTGTCGACATACGATGGCCTACCAACAAGCAAGAAGTGCCAACTGTTAACACAATACAAGGGCTTACCCGAAGATGAGTACGAGTATGTTTGGCGCCGCAAACAACATGAGACTAGAAACCTTATATTAGAGATGGGATACGATAACCGTATGCGCCTTGTTTTGGAAAGGCTCAAAGACTTGGGATATAAAATTTGTGTTGCATCTAACTCTATTAGGGAGTCGCTTAAAATGATGCTCCTAAAAAAGGGTTTGTTAGAATATGTTGATTTTTATGTTTCTAACCAAGATGTTAAGAATCCAAAGCCCAATCCTGAAATGTATTTTCAATGTATGATCAAGGCCGAAGTGAGCGCCAAAGAGACTTTGATTATTGAAGACTCTCATATCGGCCGCGCCGCAGCAATAAGCTCTGGTGCCCATTTGTGTGCGGTTGAAGACCCAGAAGCTGTGACATTTGATAGGATTAAGTCAGCAATAGAAGAGGTGAACAAGGTGGCAAAAATTAAGCCAAAGTGGCAAGGAAAAGATATGAATGTTCTCATTCCAATGGCCGGCGCCGGAACTAGGTTTGTTCAAGCTGGATACACATTTCCAAAGCCACTAATTGAAGTCGCCGGAAAGCCCATGATTCAATTGGTTGTTGAAAATCTCAATTTGGATGCTAAGCATATTTTCATCGTGCAGAAAAGTCATTATGAAAAGTATAATCTCAAATATCTTCTTAATTTGATTGCCCCAAACTGTGAGATTGTGCAAGTAGATGGAGTTACAGAAGGCGCCGCCTGTACGACATTGTTGGCAAAAGAATATATCGATAACGACAAGCAATTGGTCATTGCAAACTCTGACCAATTTGTAGAGTGGGACAGCAATGAGTTTATGTACTCAATGGTCGGCGACAACATTGACGGCGGCATCCTAACATTCAAGGCGACCCACCCAAAGTGGAGCTTTGCAAGACTTAATGAAGACGGCTATGTTGCCGAGGTCGCAGAGAAGAAACCCATCTCAGACACCGCTACGGTGGGCATTTATTTTTATGATAAGGGCTCTGATTATGTGAAGTATGCCGAGCAAATGATTGAAAAAAACGTTCGGACAAACAACGAGTTTTATGTTTGTCCTGTATTTAACGAAGCCATTGGCGACGGAAAGAAGATTAAAATCTTCAACATAGAGAAGATGTGGGGCATTGGTGATCCGGAAGGTTTGCGAAGGTTCGTAGAAAATTATAATGGAGATATATAATGAAAGTAGTTAATAAGCCGTGGGGCAGAGAAATTTGGATTGAGCTGAACGATAAGTATTGTCTTAAGAAGCTTTATATCAACGCCGGTTATAGGACATCATATCAATTTCACAAAGAGAAACGTGAGACCGTTTATGTCCTAGATGGAGAAGCTGTTGTTTTTCTAGAAAACAACGCAGGCGAAATCAAACGCCATGAGTTGGCTACTGGAGATTACTTTAGCGTCCCGCCGAAGATAAAGCATCGCATTGTCGCAACGACAAATCTAACTTTGATGGAAGCTTCAACGCCCGAAGTCGACGATGTGGTCCGAATCGAGGATGATTCAAACAGGACTAATGGAAGAATCGCCAGCGAACATGAGTAACGAGTTTTGGAATCTTTTTGTTTCAAAGGGAATTCAGGATGTAAGATTGAAGTCTTACAAGGGAAGGCTTCTGTTGTAGTTCGGAAGCATTCTTCCGGAGCAGATTATAATTCAAGGCTAGCCGTACAAGCAACCAAACAGGCGCGACTTTTATCCGCACTATCATCATCAGATTTTATAGCTCCAAAAGTATTGTCGATTGGAGAAGACTATTTTGACATGGATTTTTTCCATGGTAAGGATATGATTTCTCACTTTAGTTCTTGTGGTAAAGATTCTATTGTTAATTTTTGTAAGATTATACTTGACTTTATTAATGTTGAAATTCAAAACTCTAGTTTAGAGTTATTTCATAAGTGCGCGTTTTTAGACAAGTTTTATAAGCTCAAGCCCGCTCTAGAGTCTGTCGATGCAGCGCGTATCGAGAGCTATTTCAATAACTTACCAACGATCATGATCCCACACGGCATGTGTCATGGAGATTTAACCTTATCAAACATGCTTGTCAACAAATTAGAAGATCAAATTTGTTTAATTGATTTTCTTGACACTTTCTATGAAACTCCACTGCAAGATGTTGTAAAGTTAAGGCAGGATACAAAATACATGTGGTCTATGTTATTCTATAATCACGAGCACGACTCCACCAGATACAAAATTGTCATGGCATATATCGATGAACAACTAGAGAAACATATCTCAGACCAAAAATGGTATCAAACATATTATCGACCCTTCCAAATGATGAACTTTTTAAGAATAGTGCCATATTCATCTGGAAAGAAGAGGGATTTTGTTATTAGACAAATAGGAACCATGGTGAACGAATGGACTTAATAATTGCTGCTGCTGGCAAATCGTCAAGATTTCCCAATACTCGACCGAAATGGCTGTTGACACACCCTCGCGGAGATTTAATGGTCACTGCGTCTATCAGGGGCCTTCCTGTGAATGAGTTCGAAATGATTCATTTGGTTGTCTTAAAAGAGCACTTGGAAAAGTATCAATGTGAGGGCGGGATAAAAGATGCCTTTGATATGATGGGTATCCGCGACAAACTAAACTTGGTCGTGTTGGATGAGCCAACTAGAAATCAGCCGGAAACGGTTAGCGCCTGCCTTCAAAAGACTCAACGTCAAACCTCTTTCTTTATCAAAGATGCGGATAACTATTTTGAATCTAATTTTATTGAACCAAATTCAATTTCGACATATAATCTCATGAACATGAATAGCGTTAATGCGAGTAACAAGAGTTACGTTGAAAAGAACGAGAAAGGGCTAGTCACTAATATCATTGAAAAGCAGGTTATTTCGTCAGAATTCTGTTGCGGAGGTTATTCATTCGCTTCCCCAGAGCAGTTTCTAAAAAACTTTAATGAGATTAAGCATCACGACAATCTTTATTTATCTCATGTCATATTTCAAATGATTTTGAATGGAGTTTCGTTTACCACAATGCCGGTTCGTGAATACTCTGACTGGGGAACGCAGACAGATTGGAATGAATACAAGTCTAAGTTTGGAACTTATTTTATAGATATTGATGGGTTGCTGGTAGAGAACTCTGGACGATTCTTTGAACCATTTTGGGGAACGACCGAAGCTATTCAAGAGAATGTTGATCTCATTAATAAACTTTATTATTCTGGTAAATCTCAAATTATATTAACCACATCGAGAAGTCATAACCATTCTATTCCCACTGTTAATCAGTTGAAGAGAATTGGCATGCAATACCATCAGATTGTATATGATTTGATGCACTGCAAGAGAACCATCATAAACGACTATGCTGCGACCAACGCTTATCCCTCATGCGCCGCAATCAACATTAATAGAGATAGTCGCACAGAATTGACAACTAAACTAGCTGGAGTTTGAAATGAAAATTGGAGTAGCAATATCTGTATACAATAAAGGACACTTTGTGGCCACCAACATGCACATATTTGATGAGCTGTGGGTAGATAAACCCTATGTTTCGGTTTGTTGTAACGATTTTGGAACGTTTAAAAAGCTCAAGGGATTGAACCTTGACTCTCTTGTCTTGGGAAGAGATTTACCATATGCTACCAAGCCACAATTAAGGTTGAGACAACATGATTGTATAAGAACATCTATTCTAGCAGCCGCCCCACATTGTGACTACATCATTCATTGGCACGCCGATGCATTTGCCCTAGATCAAAATGAAGTAGAGAAACTCATCGGACACATGGAGAAAAATCACTGTCACTTTGCCGCAAGGGGTTTGTGGAAGTCTTATCGAGATGTCAAAATTCCAGATGGGGATTTAGATGATCACTTTTTCATTATTAAATCAGATCAGGCGCTATTAGTATTCGGAGAAGGCAGAGAGGCTCCATATAACAACTATGTTGAGTCGCTATCTGCTGCCGGATTGTGTTCGGAAGGTATATTATCAAACGTGGTTCAACGTGTTATACCACAAGATAGAATCCATATCTATTCGGATATGGGAGAGTGCGAAGTTCTACCAAGCAACCGAGTAGATAGAAGATATTCTGATGGAATTGCTCACAGGACTTTGCCACCTGTAAACTTTGACAAAGAAAGAAAGTTTTTACATTGTGATGATTTGCAGGAACTTGTTAAAATATTTAAAGAACAGAACATCAACACTGATTATATCGTAGGAGAATTATAATGTCATTTAATAGAGGATTAGCGCAGAGCATGTTTGGCGTCGGTACAGAAAAGGAATTGCGCGATAAGTTGTATGGGCGATGGAGTGATTTAACACCAGCTGAAAATGGTTGTATTTTAAGAAGATTAAGCGAATTTGATGAACCAAAATATTGCGAGATTGGTGTTTATTTCGGGGGCAATTTCTTTAATGTCAGCGAGTTCCTGAAATCATCAAAAGAGAATTATTATATGTATGGGATTGATCTCTTTGAGAATCTTATTACAGAAACACAAGAGTCTCAAACTCACGACTTGTTCAACAAATGGAACATGTTAAATACTTCCGTTCACGGGGAACTAACAGAGGCTTTACGCAACTTTGGTTCTGAGAAGTTCTCCCTGCTGAAGGGTTATTCCCACAGAATAGCGGCACACCTTCCAGAAAAGTGTGACGTATTCTTCATTGACGGAAACCACACATACGAGCAGACAATGTTGGACGCACTGGCGTGTTCCAAGCGGGCCTCCGGTGGAAGTTACTTGATTTTCCACAATGCTTCTGATAACATTAAACCTGATCCGGAATATGTTGAAGAGGATGGAGGGCCACATCGTGTCGTCGAAGATCTCTGCAAGGATGATAAATTTGAATTCGTTGAGCGCATCGAGCGTTGCGCGGTTGTGAGGGTGAGGGATGAACAACATTGAGGTTACGATGCACATTACGTCGTTTAACAGACCAAAACGACTCAAAGCTTGTGTAGAATCATTCTTTTCCACATGCCTATACGACATGTCAAAGTTGGAACTGATTATAGTGGACAACGGTTCAACAGATACACAAGTCACAGATTACATTAAAGCCCTCAGTCCGCCCTGCGCTAAGTATTCATTCATATTGAATGAAAGGAATGACTATCCAAGCTGTCTGCGGTTTGCAAAGATTCAGGCTCGTAAGGAGGCAGCTGGCAAGTTTTTTATTGACTGCCCCGATGACCATATTTTTGTGGTTCAATCAGATTGGATTGGGGATAGCATTGCGAATCTTCACCAAGACAATACAATCGGGTGCGTTATCCACTTTGCCCAGCCACAATATCGATATGCCAAGTTGAACAACAAGATGATGCTACAGCCCACTGGACTATTTCGATCAATTTACAAGGGATACGCTGACTATCACGTAATGAAGCGGGCCGTTTATGAGCGTCTTGGAGAATATGAATACAAACTTGGGCGTAAAGCCGAGGGCGAGTATATGGATCGGGCTTTGAGTTGCGGGTATTATAGAAATATAATGAGATTGCCCGTCGCCTTGATAAACGACGACGGATATTCTTTTTCAAAATCAATAAGTATGGAAGATTTGGCTAGAGTTTTTGAAAAGCAAGAACATCCCGTAACAAATGAGCAGTTGATTTCATTAGCAGTTCAGATGAATCTAATTTCTATGGAGAATGATGACAAACCCTCTGATCACTTATCACGTTAATACGTTTAATAATCTTTTCTTTATTAAAAACTTGGTCATGAGCTTCAAAGAGTGTAATGTCTACGACAATTACGAGTGGATTATTACAGATCACGGCTCTGAAGACTACACAAAAGATTTTTTAGATGAACTGTCTTTAAGCGATTCGGTAACTTTAATGACTAAACCAGAGTCTGCTAAACGAGAAAGGCTGACAGACTTTAAAGGAGACTATCTCATTGAACTTACAGAGTTTTGTCAATTTATAAGAAAAGGTGATTGGGTATCTGAATACATTAGGCTGCAACAATCTGCCAAAGAGAGCATTATTCCTGTTTATTATGGTGAGCCACTGCTAGTTGTTGGCAATTCAAACGATTGGGGAAATTATAGCACAGACTATTATGTTCACAAAAACAACGAAGTGTTTGGTTCCACAATGATATTTTTCAAATATCCGTTTGTTGTTTGTTTCCCCTCTACGTGGTCGATGCGATTAGGGATGATGATGCGACATTATTCATGTGATCAAACCGCTGTGCCGATTTTTGAAGAAGGCGAGTTACAGAGCAAATTTGCTGATTTGGAAAGGCCGGTCAGTTCTGACGAGATGATATTGATAAAGGGTATTAGATGAAAGTTGCATTTTTAATAGATAATCCACAGACTTTGCAAAGCATAGTTGGTCTGGTAGGCGAGTTTAGTCGTAATGGCCATGAGTGTGTAATCCACTGTACTTTTGATATGAATCACAATGACCAGAATCTTGTTTCGTGGAAAGTATTTAGTCACAGAGGAACCTTGTTAAGTAAGTTCTTGAAGGAAAAAGACCAATATGACAAAACAATTGGGATTAACATGTTCAATAACATTTGGTCAGACATGTATGAGAAAAACTCCAAAGATACATTTGCTGTAGAGTATTGTTGGAATGAGTTATATAACCACAAGAAAGACTTCAAAAGCAATACTACTTTGTTTACGAATACAGAGTGGTCTAGAGATTCCATAGTAAATTTGACGGAGTACGATAAAGTCAAGTTTCTTGGTAGCCCTTGGTTCGAGTTTATCTCCCAACATAAGTCAGAGAAAAGACAAGACTATATTGTGTTTATGGCGCCGCATAATAGCTATTTTCAAAAGTTTCCCCAAGTCGGCTCTTCGTTATTAGCATTCTTGAACAACCTAAAGGAACAAACAAACAAGATGGGCTTGAAGTTGGTTCTTAAGACTCGTAAGAAGTATGGTTCAAGGCTAATAAGTCTTGGAACATTTGATGAGGTTGTCACAGATGAGAACCCATTCGACCACTTGAAGTTATACTCTCAGTCCCGTGGCGTGTTTCATTTCTGTTCGTCTGCTTTGATGGAGCTGGCTTTTCTTGAAGTTCCCAGCGTGTCAATGTACCCCGGACTACACAAAGCACTGCACGACACTGACAAGTTTGATGAACCTGTGAAACTAATTGCAGATCGTTATTATAGTGGAGATATTCATGACTCTAGACATTCTCACAGGATAGGGTATAATGAATATGCTGACTATGAACTACTCAAAAACATTCTTGACAACTTGGGAAACGATAAAAATTGGAGTGCATATAAGTCAGCCCACTTCTCTGGAGATCATACCGGAGCCTCCAAGAGAATCATGGACCTTGTTACTAAATGCTAATTGAAAAAATGCACATCAAAACAAACGCTTTATTAAACAAGTGTTTGAGGCCGAAGTCTGTTTACAACCAAGAGGGCCCTATTGATAATTTTGCCGTCATCGAGCATATTAGGAATTTGTACGAATGTATGAATGATGTTCCTTGTGGTCCACCCTTTACTGTCGTTGTCCCTGAAATAAATGAAAATGATTATCAAAACAAGTTTCTCCAAGAAGTCCTTAATATTAAAAAGCTAATTAAGATGGACCCGCTGTATATTAAGGATATTTTGGTTCATGGAAGTATTGCTACGCTAGACTATGTTGAGGGCTGGAGTGATTTAGATTTAATAATTGTTCTAGATGCAGATGCTCTAAAGAATGAGCACAGCTTTACTAGCGTTAGCCGCAAAATTAGAGATATAGATAATTGTATTCGTAGGTTTGATCCACTACAACACCACGGCGCCCATATTTTAATTCCTGATGATTTCGAGATGTATCCAAGCGTGTTTTTACCACCAGAGTTGTATAGTGAAGCGAAAAGTCTGATGGGAGAGTCTGAGTATGTTTTTTGGAAAGTGCCAAGTCACCAACAAGAACAAAATAGGCTGACTGCAATATGCGATACATTTATTCGGGCTGAACATGATGGGCTCATGCGCCACCATTCACACTGGGGCGAATATCTCAAAGATAATTTCCAAAATGCTGATAATGGAATGTATCAGATGAAGTATTTCCTATCAGTCATAATGTTGTTACCATCTTTGTTCATGAACAGGCAGGGCGTGTATTGTACAAAGAAAGATTCGTTCAACCTATGCAGGCAACAAGTCAGCGCTGAGAATTATGATATTATTGATAGAGCTTCTGGCATAAGAAATATGTTTGCCCAACGCGCCACCGCGAAAAACAATGAGATACCAAAGTGGCTCCAGAACGCGTTGGGAGAAAACTATTTCAGGCGTGCTTCCAGCCTAACGAAGGAGTTGATATTAAAATGAATCATTACGAAGACGTAATAGAAGAATTTTGCAAGGACAACCGAGATTTAGATATCTACCTCGCGGGCGAAGTATCTCACCCTGGTATCTCCGACTTAGATTTTCTCGTGTTGGACGAGAAGCCAAAGATCTCCGAGCGGGTCAAGGAACATCTCAAAGGCGGCAACGTCATCATATTCCCCAGCCACTTGTTTCACAAGATTGACTACATTGAACAGTTCAATTTGAAGCTGCTGCAAGGACAGATTAGGGAACGAGAGAAGCCACCAGAGAAAGAGTTTAAGACAGTTGAAATCATAGAGTGGAGCCCTGAGCGCTTTCTTTACTCTAATAGCAAAAGGATAAATGATGACAATATTCACTTAGCAATCAAATCAGTTCGCAGGAGCGTTGATAACACTCTGGAATATATATTGGAGCATCATAAAGGATTCGCTACGAAGGGGCAGAATGATTCATTTCTTCTATCAATCGACGATATTCGAAAGATAAGTTTAGAAGGGGTAAGCAAGCAGTTAGGTGTTCATCATTTTCTTTTGAGCAATCTTCTATGGACGTTTGAGTGTTACTTCGAAAGGTATTTCTCTCCGGAGACATTGACAGGTGTTGTTTCTATCACTGATTATTACGACTTTTGTGTACTTCAGCCCGGCTGCTCATCTAGCGCTTTACACGGAAACATTAGATTTCTGCTAAACTATTGGAAGTATCTGATCGAAAATGTTCCGTGTGAGCTATCAACCGAATTAAGTACGCGGTGTGACTTTCGTGATGACATACACCCGACAATTATCGACAAAGATTTTGAAGCGTTCATCGTTGAACGATGGAAGCTGTTGAACGAAGTGTTCGTATGGTTCAAGGACAAAGGATTCAAAAAGGGGATGATTAAATATGGCTGGTTTGTTTGACACCGAGGTATTGGTTGTTCATTGTGTAGACACTGAAGGTCCAATCGGCGGCGATGTCCGACGAAACCCCGACGGTTCAAAAGAATTTATGGACAACTGGGAAGACATCTCAGAATCCTTGGATGAGATCACCAGTTATGAGTTCCGCAACGAGAATCGTGATTCGGCTGGCTATCGATACAAATATAATTGGTTCATCATGGACTTTATGGGATTCAAAACTAACCCTAAGAACCGAGTCCAAGCTTACCACGATACATACGATCACATAAAGGCCCTTAACACAGCCGAGGACGCGTTTGAGTGGCATTATCACCACCCTAACGCTGAAGGCGTAGGCGACCAGTGGAGCGACGACTGGCGCACCTCACAGGAGTATTTACAGATTCTAGGCAGGCGCCTGTTGGAGAGAAACGATTTCCCTTCGGTTTACAGAGCGGGTGGCACTATTGAAGACAATAGGTGTTCACATTGGCTAGAAGAAAATATGATGATTGATTACAGCAATAGGGCATCCGATCAATCATTTGAAACTGATAATATATTTGATTTCAACTGGTATGGTGCGCCAGATCACTGGGGCTATTATCATCCATCGTGGAAGGACTTTACAAAACCTGGAAATATGGATCGATACATTGTCCGGTGCGTTGATTTAAAATCTAGGTTACACGAGTTATCACAAGAAGATGTAAATTTGGCCTTTTTTGAAGCTAAGTTCTTTAAGCGACCGGTCATTTTATCTTATTTTAGCCACGATCATAGAGATATGAGAGAAGAAACGAGACATGCCATCTCTATGATCAAGAAGGCAAGCGCAGAATATGGTGTTAGATTCCGGTGGTCAAGTGCGGTTGATGCACTATCCCGCGCCGCAAGCTTATATCCTATGCCCGGAATTCAGTCTGCGCTAATAGATCTGAAGAAGACAGAGAATGATTCTGTGTTGATTAATTTTTCTGATTTTGTCTATCAAGAGCGACCTTTTGTGTTTACTCTTGACAAGGATAATAATGTTGAGTATCATGGCAATGTCTGGATTAATTGGACTGGAAATGGATTTCATACAGATTCAAGTGCACAACATGTCGGTTCAGCTAGGCTTAAAACATCAAAGAGACATAGTAGAATAGGTGTTGCGGCCCATGCGTGGTCTGGACACGCCAGATGGAAGGTAATGGATTTATAATGTATATTGTGTGTATCATACCAGCGAGAGGCGGAAGCAAGAGACTCCCGAGAAAGAACATTCTTCCAGTTCTTGGAAAGCCCATGATCGGCTGGACGATTGAAGCGGCCATGGGAAGTAGATACCTGAACAGGGACAACATATTTGTTTCATCAGAGGACACCGGAATACTTTTCGTTGCACAAAAATATGACACACGATACTTTCTGCGCTCTGCCGAGTTGGCTGGAGACAACATTTGGACGCAAGATGTTCTCAAGGATTTTGTACAAAATCTTGTTAACGTCAACATAACGACAGAATCAAAGCCATATATGCCAGACATTGTTGTCCGCTTACAGGCCAACTCTCCACAGATTGAGCCCGAGAAAGTCGATGAATGTATTGACAAATTGTTACAAAATGATTTATGGGAAGTATTTACCGTAGATCAAAACGGGATTGAAGATGGCGCAATCCATGTTATGCGCGGTAAGTGTGTGTTCCAAGAAGCGCTGAGCGTCTATAAGGCCGTGGTAACTACAGATTATATTGATGTGCACACAAAAGAGGATTTAAAAAATGCCGAAGAAAAAATTAAAAAAAGAGACTGATGTTCCAAAAGTGAAGAAGGAACGAAAGAAAAAAGAAGAAAAGAGAACCAAAGTGGATCGCAACATTCTGTACGAGTTGGAGCGCAAGATGGTGAGTTTTCTTAGAACCAAGCATGGCGGCCAGCTTTGGCACTGGTCTATCGCGGTTCCATTGGTCGACACCAGATGGAAATCGATATTGGATGCCAGTCCTGAACTTTTAGAAAAGCTGGAAACGAATAATGGTAAGCTTAGTGTGTTGTCGTTGGGATGTGGGTTTTGTATGCATTGGCCTCTGTTTCAAGAATATGGTGTCAAGAAGTTTGTTGGTGTTGATTTGTTTGAATTGAGAAATGTAGATACTGGCCATGACTTACAGAAGACTACTCAAAATTTAGTTGATACTTTCTGCCAAAAGTCTAATACTAAATTATTTGAGGGAGATGTGAGAAATATTGATGAGCTTATGTCAAAGAATGGAAAGAAATCAAAGAAAAAGTTTGATATAGTTGTTGCTGCCACAGTCGATTATAAAAAACTTGGTTCTACTGGAATCTCAAAAGAATTGTTTGATTCTATTAGTGACAAATATTTGAAGAAAAATGGGCTAGCGATTTATGTGCCTTAAAATAAGCGTCATTATAACTTGCTATAACCTTGAAAAATATATAGCAAGAGCAATAGGCAGTTGTCTAAATCAATCTTTGGATTCATCGGCCTATGAAATCATTGTTGTTGATGATGCCTCAACAGATTCTAGTTGGGAAATAATTCAATCGTATGGTGGTTTGTTGACTCCTGTGCGGCACATTAAGAATTCGGGAGTCGCCGCCGCGTCTAATACTGGAATTGCAGAAGCAAAAGGGAGATATATCGTTAGAGTAGATGGCGATGATTTTATTAATCGCAACTTTTTGTACACCATGAGCGAGATATTGGAGTGGAATGCGGATATTGGATTTGTTTATTGCGATCATATCGTTGTTAAAGAAGACATGACAAGGAAGTTTTCAATCAATACTCTGGACAAACTTCTTAATCACGGAGCAGGAGTCATGTTTCGAAAGGAATATCTTGAAGCCATCGGCCTCTACAAAGAAGAGTTAAAGAATTGTGAGGACTATGATTTAATACTAAGATACATCAAGAACTTTGATGGCTACAGGTTAAGGCTCCCATATTATCGGTATTTTAAGAGAGAGGGTAGCCTGTCTACACAACTAGAAGAAAGATTAAGAATTATAAAAGGTATCAATGATGGGGAAATTTAAGAACGTTGATGGGTTGTGGAGTTATTTGAAGTCTGGCAGGCCATATGTTATTGCTGAAGCTGGTGTAAATCATTTAGGATCAATTGAGCTTGGCGAGCGGTTAATCTCCAAGGCTAAGTATGCAGGCGCAGATGCAATCAAATTTCAGTCGTACAAGGCAAAGACCTTGTGTACGAAGAACGCTCCAAGATTTTGGGATTGGGAGGGAGAAGAGAAGCAAGATGGTTCTCAATTTGATTCATATTCTAGCTTGGATTCGTTTGGACACGACGAACATAAAGAACTAAGGGACATTTGTGACGCTTATGATATTGATTTCATGTCAACGCCGTTCGATTTTGAGGCTGTCGAGTATCTTCATGAGTTGGGCATGTTGGCGTACAAGGTTGCGTCGTGTGATATTAACAACTTTCCGCTATTAGAACGAATCGCCCAAAAGAACAAAATTGTGATGTTATCCACAGGCGCGTCTATTATGGAGGAGATCCAGAGAGCTGTCGCCGTTTTAGAACAATATACAAGTAAAATTGTTATCATGCATTGCAATTTGGTATATCCTACGAAGGATCAAGACGCCAACCTTAGAATGATCAACCATATCAAGGAAGAATTTGGCAAGCGATACGTTATTGGCCTGTCGGATCACACAATGACTTTGAACTCGCCATCCATTGCGTATGCTTTGGGAGCCAATGTGGTTGAAAGGCACTTTACAGTTGATAAAACTCTTGAGAAGAGTGCAGACCACTGGCTGTCCGCCGACCCGGAGGAGCTAAAAGAGATAATAAGGCAGATTAACAACGTTGATATTCTTATGGGTAAATACGACAAGAAAATCTGTACAGATCCTGAACTACGAGCACGCGCCAACGCCCGAAGATCAATAGTGGCTTTCAGAGATATACAGGCGGGCGAGGTTTTAACCCTTGAAAATATTTCATGTAAACGCCCCGGCTATGGATTGAGTCCAACATTGTTTGGTTTAACACTTGGACACAAGACAACCAGAGATATTAAAGAAGATGAACTCCTTAAAATTTCTGACATTCAGGGAGGATTGCTATTATGAGTAGGTGTTTGGTAACTGGGCATTTAGGCTTTATTGGAAGTCACTTATTTGAAAAGCTTAAAGAAGATGGTCATGATGTTGTTGGTATTGACTTTAAGCATAATAAAGAATATGACATATTGGAAGTCTTTTCTGATGTTGATCGAGGACTGAAATATTGTGGAGGAATAAGAGGCAAGCCGGATTATATTTTTCACATGGCGTGCATCCCACGTATTGGATATTCAATTGAAAATCCCGTTGAGACTATGAGAAATAATATTCTAAGCACATCATACATGTTGGACTTTGCTACGACAACGGGAGTTAAGAGGTTTATTTATTCTAGTTCATCTTCTGTTATAGGTAATGGCGATGGCCCAACCAGCCCATACGCACTACAGAAAGCTACTTCCGAGAAAGAGGTTGAGTTGTGGTGCAGTTTATATGGTTTGGACGCCATATCGCTAAGATACTTCAACGTATATCACAAGGAACAGCCAGCAGATGGATCATATGCTACTGCGGTTGCAGCATGGATGAGTTGTATCAAAGAGGGCCGTGATCCATTTATCACCGGAACAGGCAACCAACGACGAGATATGTTACACGTTAGTGATGCAGTACGAGCCAATATTATGGCCATGGAACACGATGGCCCATTCAAAGGGGAACACTTCGACATTGGGACAGGCAAAAACATTTCACTAAACGAGCTAAGAATGCTCCTTCTCAGACAACATACAGGTGTTGAATTTGATTATAAACCTTCACGACCAAACGAAGTACAAGAAACTAAAGCAGATATTAAATCAGCCAAAAAGGGTTTGGGCTTCGAAACTTTAGTTTCAATCAAAAAGGGTGTTGAGGAGTGTTTTAAGAAATGAAGTTAATTGCCCACCGTGGGAACATGAATGGTCCTAATCCCGAACGGGAAAATACTGTAAGTTATATTGTTGAGGCTATTACGCTAGGATATGATGTTGAGGTTGACGTTTGGTATGACCCAGAGAGGGACATTTTTCAACTAGGACACGACAAGCCAGACGAAATAGTCACAGCTGCATTTCTCAAAAGTCCACAGATTTGGTGTCACGCCAAAGATATTGTCACCCTTAGAATGTTACATACACGAGGCACTCACTGCTTTATTCATGACATTGACCCAGCCACCCTGACTTCGGATAACCATATATGGATATATCCTGGTATGGAGTTGGTCCCAGATTCAATTTGTGTATTACCAGAACTGGGATATAACGGCGAAATAAAACGATGTTACGGCATCTGTAGCGATTATGTTACTAATTATACACACTTATGATGATAAAGGAGAAAAAATGAAATTATCAATTCAAGCGCTTAACGTTCTAATGATGGCGTTACAGAAGTCTTTGCTAGAGCAGAGCGACATTGTTCCGGTCTTGCAGGGATTTGAGTTTGTGGAAACAGAGGAAGGGCTCTGGATTAAGAATCCTCCTATCGTTAGGACCACGAAAGCGATTCCAGTTGAAGAGCTACAGGCAGCAGATTAGTGAACTATAATCCAGAAATCGGACAGAAATTTAGAATTATTTATGGTTATAAAGAGTGGGAAGATGAGGTCGTCGTTTATGAAACAAAATCTTACCATGCGCCTAATTCCCACGGTCGGGGATTCTATTTTAAATCTCTGAAGACTGGCCAAAAAGGCGGAGCATTTATGGATAACGGATCCAGTTGTAAGTATGCTAATTGGCATAACGCTAGTTGGGGCTGTTGGTCACACGATCATCCAGTAACTGGAAGCTGGCCAGTCTCAAAGTTGGAGTTAATTGAATAATGCCAAAATACACATATAAATGCACCAAGTGTAACATAGAGTTCGAAGCTATTCATTCGATGAGCGAGGAGTTGGAAGATTGCTCGACTTGTCTGGCAGAGAATTCTCTTCAAAAAGTTCCTCAATTTGGATTTATCTTCAAAAAGAAGAACAAAGCTGGTAAGATTGTAACAGAGAATATTTCAGAGGCCAAGCGAGAACTAGAGGCCATGAAACAAGAAATGAGGAAAAAAATATAATGTTGTGGATATTGGGAATAGCACTTGGTGGATCAATCATCATGAATGTTGTGGTATTGGCTGGTCTGTATGGAGTACACCAGAAAACAAAATCATTCATTGATTATGTGAATATTATAAATATTGATTTGGAGGATTTTGTAGATCATCTGGAATATGTCCATGGACTTGAGAGATATTACGGCGACGAGACTTTGATAGAGTTGATTCAACACGTTGAGGTGTTAGCAAAAGATGTCAGAATGCTGCTAGAAACGGGCATAAACGCTGACGAGGAGATGGCAGTACGTGACAAAGAAGAACAGAAGACGGAAGAGGACTAATAACTATTTCACTAAGGTACATCAAGACGCCATAGTTGAATATGCACTTGCCTCTACAAAGAAAGAGAAGGAAGAGCTATATGTTATCATTCAACCAGCATTCAATGAGCTGGTAGACAAGATTGTTTTTACATATAAGTTTACAAACCTCCCGAACATTGACGTTCTGAGAGAAGAGTGCAAGATTGCTTTGACGCTAATCTTGGACAAATTTAATCCAGACAAGGGCTCCAAGGCATTTTCATATTTTAGTGTAATCACAAAGAACTGGTTTATTCAACAAACAAAAAACACTGCAAAACAATCTAGAAGAGAATTGCAATTCGAAGATGCAGCTTCAGAGATTGAAGATAGTGCGACAATCGAACCACACACCTACATTAATACGCGCGAGAAGAAAGAGTTTTGGAACTTTTTGTTACAAGAGATAAATGATTGGGAGTGGGAGGAAGTGGAAAACCAAAAGAAGAAGCTATACTCAAACGATCTAAAGGTGGTAAAGGCCATTAAAATGTTGTTTGAGTCTCCCGATGACATAGATATTCTTAATAAAAAGGCCATCTATCTGTATCTGCGAGAGCTTACCGGACTTAATACAAAACAAATTGCCTGTAGTTTAAAGAAGTTCAAGATAAAATACGCAGAGTTCAGAAAAGAGTGGGAATCCGGACAAATATAATTCTTGCTCATAATTATAATATGAGTAAAAAAGAGCTTATTGGAAAAGCGATAACAAACATAGATTCCGATCGAAAACGAACTCTTGATCTTTTGGCCGAGCTGCAAGCGGAGTTCGCAAACGATCCAGAAGTCAAGCACAGTCGCTCTGGAGCAATAGCAGCAAAGTATGTGGAAACTCTTCAGCGATCAAATGAGCAGCTGGTGAAGATTATTTCAATTATGAGCAAATCCTCTTCAACTGACGAGGAAGAAGAAAGCTTGTCAGAAGAGGATACTGTTGCCTTGTTCGACTTGATTCAAAACGGTGATAGTGAGGTTGGATAATGTCAAACGAACAGAGCGTAGATCCAAAATCTGTTAGAAACAAGTGCGGCAACGAAGATCTTGTAAATGTAAAAAGGTCTGATGTGCTGGACAAGATGATTAACAGTTATCTTGGCGGCGACCCAAATAGCAAATCAGAATATCTAGCATATGTAAGAAAAATTGTTCCATTTTTGACCGACAACGTATCGGGCTCGAATGAGCCTATTTTTCCACTTTCAAATGAAATTAGTGTCGTCGACCCGTTTTATAACATAGAGGAAGACAGAGAGAGGATATTAAATGCTGGAAGAATTAATATTAAGGGCGGCGACCTCAAAGTTATATTGTTTGTGGAAATTCCATTATTGTTTGAAAAACTAATTAAAATAGACGGCTCCAATTCAAATATTTATTCATTACACACACTTTTAAGAGTTGAGATAACAGAGAAGGAAGAAAGAAAAACGCTTGTAAACGAAGCAATAATTATTTCTTTCAAAGATAAGTCCAACTTGAGATATCCTTATTTTCTAAGATATCCAAAAAATAAACCAGTGATGGTAGAAGAGGACGTTTGTAATAAGGCTAAAGTCGGAGACATTCTAACGAGTTAAATTATGGGAAGTGGAACTGTAAAACTTGTAGATCAAAAAAAGCTGGATGAAAGAAAGCAAATTTTGATTGATTGCTCGAAAAAGTCTGGTCAACGCTTGCAAGTTGGGTCTGGACTGCATGGCCAATCCGGCATCCAAAGGGTTCAGCCGACTTTTCACAGAAGATCAGATAGGACAATCATTGTCACACCCGATAGCGCTGGCGCAACGATTTTTGATAACAACCCAGAATATGCTAAAGAGGGTGCTGATTTTTGTTCTAGAGTTTCAATGATCGCCGGAATAAACGGACACAAACTAAAAGAAGATGATGTTATTGGAGATCCCGACTTGCTAAAGAGCGCCGCCTCTGTTGTCGTGCGGCAGAGAGCAAAGTCACAAGACGCATTAAGCTTGGTGATCCCGAACCTTGATGATGGCGGCGGCGCAACAGCATCTGATCGTGAGGGCAAGTCATATGAGGCTTTCTCTGATGTTACTGCTTATGCCGATGTAATACAACTTGTTGCTAGAAACGGTGGCGTTAATTTGTATGCAGGCGGCGTGGATTCAGAGTTGTCCAACGGAGTTCCAAATCGAGAGCCAATTGGTGTTAATTTAATTTATGGCAATAAAATTGAAAAAGATGAAAAAAGTCCCTATAGTTTACAACCATTAGTGAAGGGTGATGCTTTGGTCAAAGCCTTGTCGGATCAATCTGATCGGATTAAGAAGTTAGGTTCCGTCGTGTTTCAAATCCAAGCAGATATGAGCTTCTTGAAGATATTTTTAGCCATGCATACTCATCCAATGACGCCACTCGGCATCACAACCCCATCCCTTGAGCTAGCCGTCGCCACAGGCGCCTCAGCCATTAAGGACGTATTCAATATGCTAAATCTAGTGACAGAACAGTGGAACACTATTGCGTCTGAGTGGAATGCCTCGATTGCCACCCCGGGTAATATCTTAAGTAGATGGAATAAAACTAACTAATGACAGAGAAAAAAGACATTTCTGCTTTAGAGAGCGTTGTAAAGAAGTCACTAAGCGTTAAAACTGCTGGTCTTGCGGCCATTAACACTGCCATATCTGCTGTTAATTCGGGGGTTGCTGTCGGCGAGAGTCTCGTCGGCGCAATAAATGACTTAAATAAGTTCACAAACGATCAACTTGACAAGCCATGTGCCCGAGTCCCGCCAAATTTTGATGATTTGACGAAAGATATACAAGATATAACATACTGCAAAGAAAAGACCGACAGGTTGAAGAAGATTGGTGACGCATTTGACTTCAAGGACGATGTTGACGTTCTCGGAGCGGGCGGCGCTTTGCTTGATCTCCTCTCAGATGTTTTGTTAACAAACAAAAAATGGACAGACTGCATTGATCCCTATTATTTAAAGTTTTTTAATTTAGTTCCGGTTCACTTTTATTTAGCTTTAATCTTGAAGAAGTTGTTAGACGAAGCTGGGTGGAGCTGCAAGAACGAAGAAGATATGGCAAAGATTGCTGAGAATTGCACCGAGGCTACCTTAGGTAGACTTTGTGGTCAATTGGATTTGCCGACTGTTGACCCAATCACTTTGCCATCTTTGCCAATTATTCCAATTTTAGATCCTCTTGTTATTTTGCAGAATGTCGTTATTGAGACAGTGTGTTCGTTGGCTTGTTTTTATCTAGATGAAATAGTTAATTTAGTTGTCGATGTGATGTCGTGGACTGACAACGAGTTTGTTGAAGGCTTAACTGAAGACGGCGAAATACCAGCATTAGTTAAGATTAATTTGAATACTGTTGTGTTCAAAGAGTTGTTGGACGAGGCCAGGGTTGTTTTCCCATATATGGCCTCGGCCACTTCGGAAGTGTTTGAGAGTTATTTCAATATAGTTCATACGACTGAATCAATATCACAACAAGAGATTATATTTTTATTGCTTGGTGAGGAGGCTTGTGATGCGGTCAAAAAGCTGATAATCGTTGGAGAAGCCCCGCAGTTAGCAAGTCTAGGTTTGGACACATCGGTACATGTAGTTGAGTTCTTTGAATTTTTGTCATCGAAGGTCAGCGTATACGATATCATAGATGAGTCGAAGAAGGCATCTTGTATCCCAAATCCATGTTTGGAATTGGACAAGGCGGCTGAGCAAAAGTTTTTCGACCAAATTGAAGTCTTGTGCGATTTAGTCAGCGGACCAACCACGATGCCAGAAGTTCCCATCGCCGGAATCCTAAAACAGGTTGGCGTTGAGTCTGCATCACAAATAAGCGTAAAGTCAATGATGTTCCCGACTCACACTTCATCCAAGCAATACTTAGAGAAGATCTTGAAAGTGTCTGGAGATTCAATCCTCGCTGTTAATCTGTCGCCCGCGACCCATATAAGCTCAAAGAAATATAAAGAGCAGAAGAAGAAGTATCAGGATTCCAAGAAGACTGATGACGATAAATCTTTATGGGCTCAATTCAGATATGGAATAGAAAGATATTCAGTGGAGGATGTCCATGATGGGGAGGTGTTGACTCTAAAACAAATAATGTCCCTATCCAACGCCACACTAAACGACGGTGGCCTTAAATCGTTTAAAAAACTAAAATCGAAACTTGGAATAACAGCAAGCAGCTTCCAACTGATTGATTCGGCAGACGTAGGGCTTGTTGGTCTCGGATTGAACTGGCCCGGACAGTCCACACCTTCAGAATCTAAAAAGTGTCCAGAAATCCTTGACTCTGATTTCCCACTCGCCATGGCAGCTTGGAACTTGGCTAAGTCTAAGGGGGATCCTCTTGTCCATATTAAGAAGGATCCGAAGTATAGTTATCTAACGGCTAAGCCTAAAAGTAGAGACCACATTGAAAAAATGCAAAAGAGTTCTTTGGGGTGTGAATAAATGATTGGTTTCGTGACATATACTAGTACGATTTTACAAGTCTTAATCGAGGATCGGATCAGAAGTTTTTTGTTTGATAAGATGATGCTGTTGGAACTTTATCAGACAAAGCGTTCAGAAATAAAGAAGTTTGTAGAATCTGGGGAGAATCTTTCGGAAAACTCCATATGGTATACTGAGTTCGTGAAGGGGTTGGAAAGTGAGTCGCCCTCTGGTTCGGATGGAATTTTGAAGATGTATCTCCTTGCGGCCGCGTTCGATAAAGATTTTGATCCCGCAACAATTGATGATCTAACTAATGATGGCTGGGTCTTGAAGTCTAAGAAAAAACTATTTGACAGATTTAATTTCATTTTTCGAGAAACTGCTGGAGTTCTATCTAGGTATGACCCAAAAACCCAGACCATCGCGAAGGAAGATAAGACAAAAATAATGCAGTCAGAAGAAACAAATGATAAGTTTTGGGCTGAGCAATTTGAAACCATAAAGAAAACCTCTTCGCTGAAGGACTACAAGTTTTGGTTGGCCTTGCACGAAGCCACTCTCAAAGCGATCCAGAAAAAGCTAGACGCCTTATCTGGGACAAAAGATGAAATCGTCAATGCCAATCCGCAAATAAAGGAACTTAAGAATAATTATTTAAACAATAAAAAGTTTGCTGAACTTGTCGAAGAGCATAAAAAGGCATTAATGAAGGATATAGAGGAGAACACAGAGGCCACCAACAAGATTCAAAAATCAATAGATTCTGTGAAAGCGATTCTCGACACGGCCAAAGATCGGATTGATCAACAGCGAAAGATTACTGAAATCATGAAAGAAATAATGGAAACAATAAACTAATGACAACGGGGATATCCATCAAACTGCCAGCAAGTTATGATCCAGAAGACGGACCATTCGCACTAACGAAGACGATCCCACAGGCGATCAAACAGAATTTCAGGAATCTCGTTATGACCAATCCCGGCGAGCGCGTGATGAATAGCGATTTTGGAGTTGGCATCAGAGTGCTCTTGTTTGAAAACATAGACACAGACATCTCAGAGAGGATACGAGAGAGATTGTTCGATCAGGTGAACAGGTATATGCCGTTCATAAAGATAATAAAATTCGAAACAAATTATGATGAAAGTAATTACTTATGGAACATCACGATAAAGTACGCAATCGAAACAATTGGTATTCCAGACGAGTTGTCGGTCAGCGTTGCAGACCTTTAAGATTGGAATAAGAAAATGACTACAAAAAAGCCACCTGTCAAATACATTAACAGAGACTTTGAATCTATCAAGCAAGACTTGGTTAATTATGCCAAAGTTTATTATCCGGAGACTTTTAGAGACTTCAATGAAGCCAGCTTTGGAGCTTTGATGTTGGATATGGTTGCCTATGTAGGAGACATGTTATCGTTTTATGTAGACTATCAAACCAACGAGTCATATTTAGATTCCGCAATTGAAACAAAGAACGTTGTCAAGCAGGCAAAGCAAATGGGTTTTAAATACCCAGGAACCCCAGCCTCAACTGGAGTTGTGACTTTATATGCAACAATTCAGGCTACTTCGGCAGGGTCAGGCCCAGACACGACCGCAATTCCAATTCTCATGAGGGGTACGACATTTACTTCCAATTCTGGAGCTACATTCACTTTGCTTGAAGATGTTGACTTCTCGAATACAAAAGTGGAGCAGGTTGTTGCAACAGTCAATTCAGATGGTCAGCCAACCTCATACGCCCTCAGAGCCTCTGGTCAGGTTGTTTCCGGCCGAGTTGCGAGCGAGATTGTTGATGTCGGTCCATATGAGAAATTTAAGAAGATTGCTCTAGCTGGTGAAAATATAACAGAAATTCTATCTGTTCATGATTTTGAGGGCCACGAATACTTTGAAGTTGATTATCTGTCACAAAATTTGATTTTTCAATCAATTAGAAATCGCGTGTCGGCCGACAAGGAGCTGGTTCCTTATCTGGTTCGAGAGATATTAACCCCTCGCAGGTTTGTTGTCGAATTTAATGAGGACTTTGAAACTTTTTTGCAGTTTGGATATGGCTCGGAAGAGACACTGAAGGATAATAGTTTCCCAGATCCTGCGACATCTGTACTCCAAATACATGGAAAGAAATATTATAAAGACGATTCATTTGATCCAAATCTTATGATGAAGACTGATAAGTTTGGTATTGTCCCTCCACAAGGAAGGCTAACTGTTCAATATAGAGCCAATACTGCCGCAGACGTAAATATTTCTGCTGGTGCTCTCAGTAGAATTACAAGTCCGATTGTGTCTTTTGGAACAAACACTCCACCAGCAGCCACAAGTAACGCGGTGATCGCTTCTTTAGAAGTGGAAAATGAAAAGCCCATTCTCGGACAAACAAGCATCATAACAAACGAAGAAATCAGAACAAGAGCTATTGATAATTTTGCTTCACAGAATAGAGCAGTAACAAAACAGGACTATATCAACATTATCTATAGAATGCCTTCTCGTTTTGGAGTCATTAAGAGGGCGAACATCGTACAAGACAAGGATTCTTTTAAGAGGAATCTAAACTTATATGTTGTATCTGAGAATGTTGATGGAAATCTGACCGAGGCACCGTCGTCTTTGAAGAATAATTTAAAGAAATGGGTTAGCCAATATAAGATGATCAACGATACTATTGATATATTAGATGGCAGAATCGCAAACATTGGGGTTGAGTTTGAGGTGGTAGGGGTTTTAGAGAAGGGAACAACAGAAGTTCTTAGCAAATCTATCGAAGCTGTCAAAAACAAACTTTCAGACGTTCTCTTTTTTGGCCAGCCGTTTTACATTCAGGACATTTTCAAAATATTGAATGATTTGCCAGAAGTCATTGACACGAAGTATGTAAAAATTGTTAACAAGCGGGGAACTAGATATAGTACCACAAATTATAACGTGGAAGCCAGCATCACAAAAGATAGTAAGTTTATTGTAGTGCCAGAAGATGTGATTTTGGAATTGAGATTTCCCGATGAAGACATCGTTGGAGTTGTTAGTTAAATGGGCATAAAAAGATATTACGCAAACAAAGATGCAACAATAACAGACGCTTTTAAGTCGAACCTGATTACCAGGGCGACGGCAAGCAACATGGGAGCTTCTGATGTGTTGGAAGTATTCTCAATCTATGGACAAGCAACGACCTCATCTGCTGAGCTTTCGAGAGTTTTGGTTGAATTCCCGGTGATGACAGATTTGTCAGCAAGCAGAGATGATTCTGTAATTCCAGCCTCCGGAAGTGTTAAATTCTTTCTGAAACTATACAATGCCGAACACACCGAAACTCTTCCTTCTGATTTCTCACTAACTGTTGCGGCAGTTAGCAGGTCTTGGGACGAGGGCGTCGGCCTGGACATGGAAACATATTTAGATGAGGACGCGGCTAACTGGACATTTGCATCTTCTGGAGTGTTGTGGACAGCACCTGGCGGAGATTTTTTAAATGCAGCATCAAACATAACAAAGGATCCTAACTTTATTGTAGGAACTGAAGACTTAGAGTTGGACGTAACCGATGTTGTTGAGCAGTGGCTCGATGGCACCGTGAGCCATAATGGATTTGGCATCTATATGTCTTCCAGCTTCGAAGCATCATCAAGCTTGAATTTGACAGGTTCTACTCGTTCTTATTACACAAAGAAGTTCTTTGCAAGAAAGAGTGAATTTTTCTTTAAGCGCCCAGCAATAGAGGCCAGATGGGACTCTTCAATCACAGACGATGCAGGCAATTTCTATCTCAGTTCATCTCTGATGCCGTCAGAGAGTAATTTGAATTCAGTGTATTTGTATAATGTTGTCGGCGGTCAGCTAAGAGATATCCCGTCTATTGGTACTGGAGTAATAACCGCTAGCGTATATGGAGCATTGGCGAACAATCAAGATAAGATTACTCTTCCTATCGGCGGAGATGTCGTCGGTGATGGCGACACTAACGTGACTGGCGGCTGGCAAGCGACAGGAATATATTCAGCATCCTTTGCTTATAGTAGCTCTGTCACCCCGGTATATGTTGTTTGGTCAGATAGTTCAAATCAATTCCAAAGCAGCTCTGCGATCACTGTAAAGACATATTCTGCCGGCAATTCAAACTTTACCACATCCTATGTTACTACAATTATTGGTCTTAAGCCTACATATAGCATACAAGAAACGGCCAGATTCCGAGTGTTTGTCCGACCAAGGGATTGGAGTCCAACGGTTTATACTGTTTCATCGACTGCTATTGCTGTGACTCCAATAGAAAAATCATATTATAAGATTTATAGAGTTTCTGATGGGCTAGAAGTTGTACCATACGGCACAGGTTCTACTACAGAACACACAAGAATGTCATATGATTCTCAAGGAAACTATTTTGACTTTGACATTTCTATGTTAGAACCAGACTTTCAATATGGATTAAAGTTTATGCACCGAGTTAATGGCTTGTTGGCAGAACAAAAAGAAGCATTTAAGTTTAGAGTCGAATCATAAAAAATGAGCACCAAATCATTATTTGAAAAAGCGCGCTTGGTTTCCCAAAGGGGTCTCGAAAAGAAATCGACTCTCGATTTGCAATCAGAGGTTGAATCCCGCGATCACATTAAATCAATTTCAGACACCAAAGATCAATTCATTCCAGAGATTGACTTTAGCAATCCTAAGAATTTTGTCAAATATGGCCAAGCCGGTGAGTATTATACCAACGCGCTTAATAGAATTTGTAAACAATATCCATATGATGGCACACTGGAGGAGAAAAGAACATTTTATAACAACTTGACCCCGCTGGAGAAATGGTTTTATGATAATGAATATCCTAAAACAAATGGTCATGGAATAATTGGAAATACATGGGACCGGGGCGGAAGCGAGAGTGGACAACAGTTTGGCAAAACCAACACTTTAGAATATATTTCAATTGTAGGCGGCCCCGGCATAAACAATATTTACGACTTGCCGACAGATCGCGGAAACAATTTGAGATTTGATCTAAAAAAGGGGAATACTGTTGAATTTTGGATGAAGAAAGAGGGTTTTGTTGGCTTGGCTGGCGGATCCACAAGAGAAGTAATTTTTGATTTATGGAATAGTCAATCGTTGAGCGACAGTCGTTATGGGCGATTAACTTTATATCTTGACAGTAACTCCACAGAAGTTCACAAGATGTTTTGTCATATCAGCTCTGGATCTACGACAAGCTCGGCCCAACTAGGCACGGGCTTAACTACAATCGCGGATAATAAGTGGCATCATTATGCAGTTGTCTTGCTGTCTGGCAGCCAGTCCACCAAGGAGTCAGCCCAGTCTGGCATACGCACAGAACTCTATGTAGACGGCCAGCAGACGGACGTAGACATCAGCACGAGTGGTAACATGTCTTACGTGTCGGGAGCGATTCAGGCGAATCTGGGGGCTCTACGGAGCCTATGGACGGGTGACAACATTTCGGAGATCGGCTGGGGCAAGCTGTCCGCATCAATTGATGAATTTAGATATTGGAAAATTAATAGAACTCCAAAACAGATTGGCAGCAATTATTTTGTGCCAGTCGGAGGGGGCGTAAATGCTAGCATAGTCAACAAGGATTTAGGCGTTTATTATAAATTTAATGAAGGTATCACTGGAACGTCCAGTAAAGATTCAACTGTTCTTGATTATTCGGGCAGATTGGCAAACGGATCGTGGGTTGGATACTCTTCGACAGAATCGAGAAGCACCGGTTCCGCAATTGTGGCAGCCGGCTTCACAAAAGAAGAAAAAGACCCAATTATTTATAGCACCCATCTGGATGTTCAGAGGATTACAACAAAATATAACACAATAGGGTCTGAACACGACTTGTCAAACACAACCAGCCTCTACAATATGATTCCATCATTCGCGAGAGAAGAAGACCAGAACACATCCTCAGAGTTGAAGAGAATTTTACAGATTATGGGAAGTTATTTTGATACAATCCATAGTCAAATCACAAACATTAAAGACCTTAAAGAGCCTTCTTATGCCTCAAGCAGCATGACGCCGAACGTACACAACAATAAGTTGCTGACATCTGTTGGTTTTGATGTTTCTGAAATCTTTGTTCAAGCCGGCGTTATGGAACATTTGCTGGCCAAAGATCATAATGGTGTTTACGAAAAGGATATTGGTGAAGTAAAGAATCTAATTTATAAGAATATCTATAACAATTTAGTCTATATCAACAAAACTAAGGGAACAGAAAAGTCTTTTCGTAACCTGTTTAGATGTTTCGGCGTAGACCACGACTTAGTTAAACTAAACATATACAGCGATAATGCAGAGTTTGTGATCGAAGATACTTATGAGAATGTTTCAATACCAACAACGACCATTGATTTCACAGGTATCAACGTTCCGAGCAATCAGAAGGCGACGATTTATCAGTACGCCAGCAGCTCTCATGATGCTGCATTTATTTCATCTTCTGAAGATTTAAGCTATGCAATGACTGCTGAAGCGGAAGTATTCTTCCCGCTGACAACAGATATCCCAGGAATCTCTGGTTCTGGCTTGTTAACATCTTCTTTGTTTGGGTGCCATTCGGCAACCGGAGCGTTGGATGGGACTTATATTCAATATGGTGCCGACCCTGATAGGGGATTCCAAGTCCACGCCATTCGGCCAGCAGCTTCGGGAGATAATGCATACTTTATGTTGACTTCTTCTGCGGGGTATTTCCCGACCCTGACTTCTTCCGTGTATGAAGACGTTTATGACAACTCAAAGTGGAATTTTGCCGTTAGGTTGAAGATGGATGATTTTGCCTATTCGGTTGGAGCTACCGCTTCCAACTCTGCGTCATATGAATTCTATGGAGTAAACATGAATGCTGGCGAGCAAATAAATATGTTCTCCCTTAAGTCATCTTTAACGTCCTCAATCGCAGAAACATTTTTATCTGGAACGAACAAGAGATTTTATGTTGGCGCGCAGCGCAGAGATTTTACCGGAAGTTTGATTCACAAGTCCGACGTTAGGTTTTCGTCTTTGAGATATTGGCAAGATTATGTGACAGATACTGAAATCGAACAACATGCAAAAAATCCAAACAATTATGGTAGAGAGCGCCCGCTTGAGAACTCAACGTTGTTTAGTTTGAGCGCGAGCAACACAGAACATTTGCCAAGGATTGATACACTAGCCCTTAATTGGGATTTCTCAACTCTTTCTGGCAGTGATGCAAATGGAAATCTGGCAGTTATCGATGTATCTTCCGGGTCATCAGCGCTAAAAGACCGCTATACGAGATTCAACGTCGGTCAGGTTATAAAGAACAACCACACGGGCCTTGGAGAATTCTTTAAAGCCAGTACCGAAGTGGTTTCTATAGAGCATGTTAGCGCCCAGAGGTTGTTGCAGCCCGAGAATATTCACTCAGCAGAGCTTATTAAAATTCTTAGTAAAGATGACAACACCTTCACAAGAGAATCACAACCCGTTCGATACACATTCTCAGTTGAGATGAGCATGTATGAGATTATATCCCGTGAAATGTTGAACTTTTTCTCTTCGATAGTCGAGTTTAATAACTTGATTGGCGAGCCAAAATATATGTACAGGAGTAATTATAAGGATTTAGAGAAGCTTAGACACCTATTCTTTGAAAAAGTTTCCAAGAAGCCAGATTTGCAAAAATTTATTAATCTATATAAGTGGTTTGATTCTGCTTTAGATACTGTTATTGGGAATTTGATTCCATTATCTGCCAATGTGTTTGATGGAGTTAGAACTATCGTCGAGAGCCATGTCCTTGAGAGAAACAAATACAGACACAAATATCCAGCCATTAAATCTTTTGCCGCCGGAGAAGCAAAGAAGATTCTTTTGGACACATCTGGAGTGCAAATTTCTTATAATGGCGACGTAACTTCGACACCCAAAGATCCTGTTGGTAAAAATGTAGATCTGGATGGCATTCCTTCTACCGGGGAAAACCTATAAATGTCTAGAAGAAAGCACACATATGTAGCAAACTCACCACCTTTGACAGAAAAAGGAGAGTTCAAAGCTACATCTCAAGATCAATCGGTCAATCCAGATTGGTGGGACAATAAGGTCGAAAGAGATAGCTCTGTTTTGACTTCCAGCGATACTGGAGTTAATACCACGAGGGTGCAGCTACTACACAACAAAAAGAAAGCATACGCAACAACACAAACTTTAGAATACGATATAGTTCAGACTATCGGCGCCAAAGAAAATGTGACTGACGGATCAAATCCTCAATATTACAAAGAGACTTTTAGAGATTCTGAGCTTACAGTAGATGATGATCCAAAGGATGGTATTTATGCTAATTTTGACACAGGGACTCTGAACAGGGCTGGAGAGCCACTAAAGGATGTTGAGAAATCAGCTGCCCTTGCTAAGTTTAAAATACCGGCAAAAGTTAAAGTTCCGATCAAAGCTTACGACGGTAGAACAAAAGCTGACAGTGCTGGCACAAAATATTATGGACAAGAAAGGTTGCCTTTTTCAATCTATAGTTCCTCAATAGATGCTGGCTATCAAAGTAAGCTGTCAGCTATGCCACTGGGAGTGTCGGTTGAATCTCTACATATAGATGTCAACCCCGCGACCAATGAGTCATCAATGCAGGGTCCGTTCGCAGAAAGAAACGTCGGCGGCAATATGTATCGCCATAACGATGTCCTTGAATCAGATCCTACAGCCCGCGCCGAAGGTTTCAGAATCAATATCGACACAGGCAATGCTCAAATTAGCGTACACAATCCTAAATTCGTTGATGGTGTTTATGATTCCGCTATGCCAAACGGCGCGCTGACGAGAGAAGAAACTGCGAAACGACCCATCAACGTAAAGAACGTTCGCACATCGGCTTCGATTGCAGGCAATTATCAAAAAGATTATCAGATTGTTTTGACGAATGATCGCTCCATTAACAATAGAAACTTTGTTAGCGGAGGTCTTCCCACAACGACGAGCGTTGAAGCGCTTACCATCGGTTGGGATTCTAATAATCAAATCAACGAGTTAGCGTTGTTAGATAGGGATAAGACGGGCAGCAGCAATCACATTATCGTTTCAAGATTTGTTGGCGGTGGCGGCCCGGAAGAAGAGTCGGAAGGATTTTTAGATTTCAATTCCGCACAGTATTCTCCATATAGCGTCTTAACATATAGAAATCTAGTACAGAGAAACGCACTAAACGAATTATACTCAAGGCACAGCGCTCAGTTTGGATATGATGGTATCTATGGCTCGCCATGGCCCGCATTCCACAAGACGCAAAGAAATACAGTGGTTAGGCCACATCGCCATTTCCATAGCAGCTCCAACAAAGCAGAGTACGTTTATGATAATGCATGGGTAACTCACGGGATTCCGAGATCGGACGTTCAATATAAGTGGATTAACGACTCTTGGATTGCTAAACACGATCCATCATCTTTACAATATTTGATAAGCAATTTTGGAGATGTATCAACGATAACATCTAGCGAGTTCTTGCCACTATTCGGACACCAATACAGTGCCTCCATAGATTCAATTGCCTTTGTCTCAGCCTCTGAGTTTGTTAGTTATAACGGGACTCTCGGAAGTGATAGATTCGATGACAATGCTGACATTGTGAATCTCATACCAACAGATTTTGTTAATTTAAATTATCATGTTTATGAACCAGTTACCGGCTCGACCCTTGGACATGAACCGGGCACCAGCATTGTTACATACATCAATGAAGATTTGATCACCGAATTAACTTCTCAAGCAACTGCGTCTCTTTTGAACACTTTGCTAAATAATAGAAATGGCCCATACGGCTGGCCAACTTGGAAACAAATTAGAGTTGCCGACCACGCCGCAGCAAGATTTAGCAGAAAAAACAACTTCTTCCAAACACAGAATGAAGCTCTTGATCCGGCGACAGACAAAGTAAGCCGCAAGATAGTATCATTCCAACAAGCTCCGGTATCATCTAAGCATCACGCCGTTCAACACGAGCTTGCGGATTCAATTTTAAAATATGAATTTGGTAACAATTACAACTTCTTTGGAGAGGTTTATGACCTTGAGACTAAAAAATTAATTAACTATAACCAAAAGTTTGGAGTAGCTCAGACTATTCCAATCCAATTGATAGATTATCTAACGGAAGAGGTTGGCAGAGTCGCTTATGCAGAAACAGTATATCCGAGAGATGAGAACGCATATAGGGATAAAACGAGATTACGCTCTAGTTTGACTTCATTCTGGAGAGACAAAATTGAAAATCGTTTTGCAGTCACAGTTGTCGGTTCACAAAATCAAGAGTTTTCTGGCAGTATTTGGCCCCTTGATGTCCTATCCTCTTCTACTGGAGAAGAAAGAAGCGGCGAATTAATGAGGCCCGACAATTGTGATTTGTATGACGATGAAGGATATGGCCCTTGCGAAGTGCCTCCAACTGGTGAGGAAGTTAATGCTAGATTTGGACGCTTTTACGGAACTTGCAGACCACAAAATCAAGTTCATGAATCCGCCAACAGAGGCCCATTCCACGACAAGTATGATGATTTTGCCGAAGATGTTCGATTAATTGCACAGGGTTATGGACTGGTGCCGGAATTTACAATTTCTGATTATGTTTACATAATTGGCGACGAATATGGATTTGATTTTTATCAAGGAATCTATGATATACAACTGCCGGGTGCCCAATTAACACCGCCTGCCCTCACATCAAGCGCTACTTTGGCAGAAAGAGATGCCCGAGCTTCTGGCAAAAATAGGGCGCCGAATCAAAACGAGTTTTATGAAACATTTGTTCACAGCGACATTATGCAGAACATTGACAGAGTGCGAGGGAACTATGGCGAACCCATAAGTCTTTCAGTTACGTTCAATGGAGCTTTGAAACTTCTTCCCCGCGACGGATTCTATCCAGTTCAGAGAACACTAGATCTGGCAACCCAATTCTCTCAGTCTTATCAAGAAGCTGAAGCAGATGGAACTGAGGCATCTTGGAGAACGTTGTTAACTCCCTTTTATGCTCCCGGTATTATGTACAATTCTATCAGAGCGGGCATTGCCGTTGATTATCCTATTGTAGATCAGGAGAGCGTTGAATTGGATATTACTTCCGCCCTTGAAGATTGCACTGGCGGATATCTTAAGAGGCTGCCGTTCGAATCAATTGTTGAGCCAGACTTTTATGCAAAACAACTTAAGGGTTCTGGCAGTGGCGACTTTTTGAAGATTTATGATTTCGACCTGGAGATGCCGTTAGATAGCACGGGCACCTTTGCAGCAACAAATGGAATTTATGAAAGAATGGCTCACAACTTCTTTGCGGAAGTACCTGAATTCTTTTTGAAAAAGCTAACGCACTTTAAATCTAAACCAACTGCCGAGTGGTCGTTCAAAGGTCCGTTAAGAAAAACAACTGAAGTTAAGAAGTTTGTTATGGATGTGGTCATCGAAAAGACTGCCAACTTTGCCCACCATGAGGCGCCAAAATGGTTTGGCCCATTCCCGCATATTGCCCATGTCCCGCCATATTACACAATTGGAGCCTCCAACACTTGGTGCGGCACAGTATCTGATTTTGATTGTGACACGTTTACTCACATAGGAACAAACGAGGCCAACAAAGCAACTGCAAGAATTATCTTTGATCCCACGCCGATCTATGACAACTCGCCAGAGAGATTCATTAATGGTAAATTCACTCTTGAGGATATTGTGAACAATAGTACGGTAGAATTTACCAACCAAAACATGGGTGCTTCTGTATCTCCATTCGCTATGAGCACCAGCGCTAGTTTTGATTTGTTTGGTTTCACAAATAATTCCGAGTGGATAATCAATTCAAAGTGGGAAGCTCCCGTTCTTAATTTCGTCTCAGTCACCACAACTGGTTCAAATTTAAACTCTCCTCGTGGTATTTGGAACCAACACAGTAGCGATGCTCCGTTCGCTGACGAAGGGTTATTCTTCAATCTAGTTGAGCCTGACATCTCTATTGATGATAAAGAGTCCTCACTTACAGGATCTCTAATTGAGGCTTGCGGGTTCAGTATTGAAAAGCAACGCCTTGGCGAGATTGCGACAAAGAAGAAAATCCACGAGGCAATAGTTGCAGTACCATTCTTCTCAGATAATAGCACTGGAGAGGAAAAGCTGTTACACATTCCGCTTGAATTGTTTGAAGAAGCATATCAATCTAATGCAGATGGCAAACCTATTACAAATTCTATAAGCGATATGATCTTAAAGATGGGTAAATACAACCTATTGCCTGCTCATGATTTTGTGAGAGTTAGAGACAAATCTAGCGAACCTATCTTACAAGAAGACGAGTATAAGCCAGCCATTAATCCATTTGCTATGTTGATTTTTGAATTTTCACACACGCTGACACAGAGGGACTTGGTTAATATTTGGCAAGGAGTCATGCCTAAAATCTCTACAGATGTCGAGATGCAGGATATAACGATGAATATCCCAATTGGAGATAAGGAGTTGTTTGGAGCGCCAGTCTTTGAGCGTGCTGGATTAAAATCTATGCCGTCTAATCTGAGATGGAAGATTTATAAAGCCAAATTCAGGGCAGCTAATAATTATTATGAGATGAAAGAGAAGAAATTTGATATAGTTTCCGAGAAGAGAGATATTGATTTCTCATACAATTGGCCATATGACTTCTTCTCGTTGGTCGAAATGGGCAAGATGAAGACACAATTGAACTTTGAACACAGCCCATCTGGTTCTAGGAATAGAAGATAATGGCTTTCTTAAAAAAGAAAGAAGAAGTAATTGATTTGGTTTTGACCCGCAAAGGTCGAGAGATGTTTGCGAAGGGAGAGCTGAACCCAACATACTATTCTTTTTATGATGATGAAATTATCTATGATTTGGCTCATGCAGACTCTTCTAGTTCTGAACCGCAGAGCGATTCCAAGACGAGAATCGACACTGGCTTGTTCTTGAAAAATCAAACAGACTGGCAAACAGTCAAGACAACAGGGCAGCCACAAAGAGATATCAACCCATTCTTCAAAGAGTTGGGAACAAGCTCCCCGATAAGACAGTTTAGGCCGTCGTGGGACGTAAGAGTCCAAGAGGGTTATATTTCGGGCAGCTTCTCAGGATCCGCTCCAGAACGAGCTGTTGACTTTACACCCCCGGAATATAAGGGTTTAGTGAAGATTTATGATGGAATCGCCATTCCACAGATTGACTTGTTCTGTGATTATGATGTTACGATTTCTAAAGAGAAAAACTCATATGAATATAAGGGTGAAAACTTTGACCAGAAGAGAGTCATGTTGCTAGCAACATCTTCGAAAGACATTGCCTTGACCATTGAGGAACACAATGTAGAAGAAGAGGATTTTGAATTGGAAGTATTCCAATATGATTACGATACCAACGAAACTCCGACCTTGAAGAGGTTGTACTTCACAGAAGATCGTCTCGCCCCCGATGTGGTCAGTTATTTTTTCAATATTAAAACCGATACAGACTCTAAGGACTTGCCATCTATTAAGTTTATCACCGATGGTTCTGATCCGTCCAAAACTGGATTTAAAGAAGAAGAGGATGATTGCTAAGATATGACAATGGATTTTCAATTTCTAGATAAAGAAGACAACAACGATAATATACAAGACGTTGTAGACTTCGTGGAAGATCACGAAGAGCTATCCTCTCCTGTTCCATCTTCAGCGCTTCCCGAGCAAGAATTTTCTGATGATATCCGAAGCCCAAGCACCACAAAGTTGGTCTTCTCAAATAAGAGCGCAATTGTGTCAGACTTTATTGACTTGTCTGTCGAAAGAATCAAAATTGAGAATAATCTAGTTGATGTTATCTATTCTTTGAGAGGCAATGTTTTTTCTGGTGATGGTGAAATAAACTTTAGAGTGATTGCATTTGATGACTCCAACATTGATTTAATAAAAGATATTGATTTCGACGATCTAGAAAGAGATTACGAACAGCTGTTTCTTCCAAAAACAAATATACTCAGAGAGAAGTTTTTCCTAAAAGGTAAGGAGATTATAGTTGAGGACTTTTCCGTTTCCCGACCAGACGACAAAACTCAAACAAAAATAAGAATCAAAGAGGGCATAAAAAATGTGACTTTGTATTTGGTGACTTATGATACGTCTGAAGATAATTCAATTTTGATATTCAAGCTTGGGATCATAAAAAACAAATCTATTTCTAAAACTGAGTCTGTCTATGACTTAAGACATCAAAACGACAAAACAAAGGATCTAGAGCCAGTTAACGAGCTGGACGCCAAAGAATTAATAAAAGAAAAAGATTTATATATGTTTTCACCACTTCACGGCTCGGTGGACCCGGACAACAACTTTAGGTTTCTTTTTGGCGTTAACGTTATGAAATATATGAAGTCTAGAGTTGCTTTTCCTGAACTATTAGAAGAGGATATTTTCAAAGATAGCGTGATAAACGCTCATATTATCAGATCAAGAGTCGAGAGATATAGTTTTGAAGATCGCTCTGAGCACAAAAGAGTTGAAGTTCATTCTGCTCCTGATAACATTTCCCTAACGAACTCGACTGGATTTATGTATTTCACCGGAGTGGACCCTGGAATCAATATTCAGTCCACATACAAATACACAGCAAACATTACAACGTTTGACCCAACAATCAAAAAAGCTAAAAAGATTCTTCAAGACATGAGGGATGTACACAATAATCTTTCGACATTTACTGGTGTTGAATTAAACAACGAAATGTCGAAATTGTTCATTATAGTAATGGACATATTTGATTCCAAGCTACCAAGCGAGTTTGAGTTTTTGAGAGCAGTTGTTGACGAGTCATCCGAAGTTGGGGTTCTGAAAGAAAACGTCGTAATGTTACAACACGACCTACAAGCCCTAGCAGATCAATACGACAGAAGACTAGACTCTTATCTATCTTCAGCAAGGAAATACAGAGAAGAGACAGCGACAGCTAGCATGACCAAACTAAAATTAAACTCGAAAGAGGTCGCCGACCATGTTGGGATTTTAAAGAAAGAATATTTAGTTTCTCGAAGGATCTATGATACTGAATTTGACATGAGCGAGCTAAAGGAGATGGGTTCTGGTTTGAAGAGGATCAATTCAAACGATATTAAATTGATGTACCAGCAGTCTCCGAAAATTGAAAGTATTCTAAAGTTTCGAAAGGGCCAGCTTTCCATGTTCAGAACCTTTTCTCAAAGCGTTGTTAACAGTAAATTGTTACCTCAAGGTGGCGCCGATGTTAAAACAAAAACTGAAGGCTCAGCCGTTTCAGATAATCCGTCCAAGGATGAGTCTGATTTCGTTTTAGAGGGAGCCTTTTTCGTAGAGGATGTATTTATTGAGTACCTGAAGGGTTATAATTCCGATCTATTAGAAGAGTTTGAATCAATAACGTCGGAGAACTGGAGAAGACTAAATCTTTCTTCTATAGAATCTCTGCCTGCGGGTAGCATGTATTTGGCTAGAGTATCCTTGGCAGAAGATTACAGAGACAAGTATTTTTATATAGAGAAGTAAATTATGCCAGTTTTGAAAAATGTAAAGGCTACCTGGAATGACCCATGGCAAGTTATTGATATCTTTGCCGAAGGTATAATGTCAGTCCAACGCGTTGAGTTTGGAGATCTTGAACCCGGATCTGACGTTGGAGAATTTAAATCATCTTGGATTTCGGTCAGAGAGGCTCCACCCGCAAGAATTCTAAGCGGTGTTGGCAACTCTGCTCCTGTCGGCGCTTTTAGAATCAATGTAATTTTTTCAAACGGAGATGCTCCTTTTTCTCTTGATTTTGAATTGGTGATCAAAAATGACAACACAAAGGTTGTTCAGCCAATACAAACACAGCAGGCGACAGAACCAGAATCTCTCCCAATTCAAGAGACTGTGCTACCAGTCAAAAAATCAGAAGTTAATAAAGAAGAAGTCGCCGAACAAGTCCTTGAATCTGTTGTCTCATCTTCTACGGAATTGCTGAAAAAAGAGTCTACTAAGATCATCAACACATCAATTACTAAGAACGTTCCTGAGATAACTAAGAAAACTTTAAAAGGCGCAGCACAAGAACAGAGCGTAATATTAGATGAAACCACTGTTATTTCGAAACTGAAAACAATAGAACCCACAATTAAATCAACAGTCAGCGCTGAAATGTCTGGCAAGAAAGAAGACATTATATCGGACAGCCTTACTGCGATCTCTCAAGATATACAAACATCAGTAGAAAACTTTATCGACAAAGCGCTAGAGAAGAATCCAAACGAGACACAAGACAACCTTGTGAAAGAGGCAGTTTCTTTCTTAGCAGAAGACACATTAGAGAAGGCAAAAGTTAAATTCTCAGGTCTTGTTGAAGCAGAAGTCACCACATCAGCAGAAGATAAATCCAACACATCTGTTGATGAATTAGAAATTAAAACAAAAGAAGAGAACGTCATCGAGAACGCAGAGAAAGAAATTGCGATTGATGCTGACCTCAAGAAGTTTACGCAGGCAGCTCTGTCAACCGCACAATACAGATGGAATATTTGCAATAGAGATGTAGATAGCGTTGGCGCATCTGGAGTACAAGAGTGTATTGACACCCAAACTGAGGTATATGTTTCTGGAGTTGGCTATCAAGACCTTTCTTTCATGGTTGAGTTTCCGAAAGATCTTCCTCACCTAACACAAATGAGGAGGGACAACCTACTTGGAACCGCCCCTTCTATTTCCGAGCTTGCGGAAAAGGCAGCGAAAGAAGCCGAAGAAGCCGCCAAGGCAGCGAAAGAAGCCGAAGAAGCCGCCAAGGCAGCGAAAGACGCCGCCCAAAAGAAGGCCGCCGAAGAAGCCGCCGCTAAAGCTAAAGCTGAAGCAGAGAAGAAAGCCCTGATTGCCAAGCAAGCTAAAGAAGCTAAAGAAAAAGAACGTCTAGCAAAGGAAGCCGCAGCAGCCGCAGCCAAAGCCGCTGCTATAGAAAAAGCTGCCAAGGAAGAATCTGAGCGACTTGCCAAGGAAGCTGCCGACAAAGCCGCCAAAGCAGCCGCAGCCAAAGCAGCCGCCGACAAACTAGCAGCACAGAAAGCTGCCGCAGCAGCCGCCGCCGCAGCAGCAGCAGCCAAAGCGGCAGCGGAACAAGCTCTAAAGGAAAAGAAAAGAAAGGAAGAAGAAGAGGCAGCAGCCAAAGCAGCCGCCGAAGCCGCAGCAAAAATAGCTAAAGATAACGCATCAGTAGCAGCTGCCTTCGCTGAAGAACTGGGAACTATTTCGGATCTTACTCAAGTTGTAAATCTTAAAGATCCGGTTGAGTTCACAGAGGTTAAGAGCGATCTGAAAGAAGTCAAATCTCTTATTGGACAAGCCAAAGCAGACATAGAAAAATATGAAGAATCTCTTCCGATTTATGAAGAACAAAAGACTGATTTTATTGCAAGGTTTACTTCCGTAAAAGCTAGAGCTTCTGCTAACGAGTTGTTGACCATATCTGATGAGCGAAATGAGCTTGTTGGAAACCTATTGAACCATACTATTTCAATTCTCACTGCTCGTGAAGCATCGCTTGAGGCTTTGAAGAATGTTTATGAACTCAAAGCAAAGATGGGAGAGTCGTGCAAGGTCGAGGGCTGCAAAAAGATAACACTAGCAATAGACAACACGATAAGAATCATTTCCTCAGATTATAGAATCATAGAGGCTCAAGAAATTGAGGTTAGCAAGTTAAGTGCTCCAATAGATAAAGACCCAGACATCATTGTTAAGGTTCTTTCTAATCCAAAAATACAATACAATAGTACCATTTTGCCGATCGTAAAGACGACTGCACAAAAAATAACAGACTTGGCACGAAAATCTGTTTCTAAGGTTGAACTGTTTGTTTCATCAATATCGTCCAGAAGAGACTCTATAAACGTCAGGCGCAAGAAACTAACAACAGCAGTTGTCAGGGAGCAGGTAAAGCTTCTCAAACCACCGCCCCCTCCGCCACCGCCAATTGATAGTGCTGCGAGCAAGGCTTCTAAGAAGCCGGTTGATATCTTGAAGATACCCCCTAAGAAGTTAAAAACAAACGAACACTTATTGTTTGACCCTGATGTAGTTTTTGCTAATAATATTGACGAAGTAAAAGATGTCTTTAGACTAGCTCTCGGCAAGGTGTGGAAGAAAAGCTCTGGCTATTCTTTTGGAGGAATTCTAAAGGGCAAATACAAGATGTATAATAGTTGGAAGATTTGGAAAGATAGTAAGTCCAACGATAAGAAGCTACCATTTATTTCATATTACGCAAAAGTAATGAGCGCCCATAAAGATTTTCAACACATCCTTCATGCCGCAGATTTCAGAACGATTGGTATTTTTGATTTAATTCAGTCGAATTCAACCCTTACAGAAGATATAACAGATCCTTCTGGAGAGACGTTTGTGTGGCAAATTGAGATAAGCAAAGAGATAGAAGAATTTATGTCTGAGTCAGATTTGTTGTGGTCTTCGTGGCTTAACCAGCCAATTTTTGAAGTGATGATTGCAATTTTGAGCAACTCGATGAAGGAAGAACATGATGATTTTACATTTAGATTAAACTCGTTTGATTCTGGCAAGATTGAAGAGGAAGATTCCAAAAATGTTTTGGAACTGAATCCAGAATACGATAGATATGAGCCAAAGTGTGAAAACATACCAGAAGACAAAAACGAATCATCGTTGAACTTTGTTTACTCCGGTGATGTAACAACAAAAGAGCTTAGTTCTGGCGATCAGTCGCCCCCCGAGGGCCTTGGTTGCGACACTGGTACGAAAAACCATCCAGCTCTGAAGCGCTTGTATTTTAGAAGAAAGAATCTAAATGAATTTTCAAGTAAGGCCGTTGTCGGACTTCGTAAGGAGAAGAAAGAAGTTACTAATCTTTTCGGAAGAAAGATTGAACAAGAATCAATAGTTAGCAGAAAGCCACCGCTCTCTGTTACACTTAAGACCAACAATGTTGTGGAGATTGCTCCGGATAAGATTGAGAGTCTGACAATCCCCGGCCCATCCGGTAAGGCAGACGAGTTTACCAAACTGTATACAAAAGCTTATATGTTGTTTGATTATTATCTGAATACGAATAATAAACCGACGGTGCCTTGGCCTCTGTCCGAACCTATTGATAAGTTGGGCAAAACTAAGTTTATTAGGTGGGACGGAGAAAAAGAAAGCGAAGAGTTCTTGGACACCTTGAATGCCGACCAATTAATCATAGGTCCGTCAACAACAGCAACGGGCGAAAACCTGTCAGGCCCCGGCACGGCAATCTTTTCTTTCAAGCACATGAATGGAGAACATCTTTCAGATGAAATATTCGGCCCAGACAGTACATCAACAGGCCAGCACTCCACAAGGATAAACAGTGCGAACGAATATAATACTTTAGGGAAGGTAACAGAGTTTATTCAATATAGAACATTCAACGATCTGCTGGCCGGCAACCTATCTCAAGTTGAGGTTGTTGGATTTAGAATTGATAAGAGCTTGACCAATAAGTTTGACAAAGAGAAGGGCGATATCATCCAGTCGATATTTATTCCACATGACAAAGAGAAGTTTAATGTTGAATACATTGATGGACAAATAAAATATGACAAGAAATATTATTATAACGTTAGCGTGGTCTTGATTGTGCATGGAACAAAATATTCATATTTCGGCCCGACAAAGGGTGGCTTTGATTTGTCAGCAACTCCAAAATTGAAAGCACAACAGAAAAAAGGAAAGCTGGAAGGCTGGTTTAATCAGGTTACTTTTGGTGTGAAAACCAGACCAGTCACCAAACTGTTTAGTGTCCCCTTAATTCGACCAGACAGAGCACCAGAGGTCTTTGTCCGTGCCCCGGTTACTGTATCTCCTGTTGTTTCCTTGTGGCCATACAGAGCAGTCAGTGATAAGTTCTTGTTTGTGTTCCAACCGGGAACGGGAAGATTCGTTAGAGATGTTGTTGTCGAACCTCACACCAAGTATGAAAAGCAGAGAGAGTTTTTGAGGCTAACAAACGAATTCTGGACGACACCAAGAGACAAGATGGCATTCGATGATGCAGAGCCGGTTAAAGAGGTTTATTTGTATCGGACTACCAAAAGACCAGAAAGTTATTTAGATATGTTCGCAGCAGAATTTTTACAGAAAGTGGACACAACCAACAAAGCCTTCTTTGTTGACAACCCGCTGCCGAATACTAAGTATTATTATATGGCAGTAGCCAGAGGTGTTCACGGGCAAGACTCTTTGCCTTCCGCAATCTTTGAGCTTGAGTTGGTTGACCAAGACGGATCTGTTTTTCCTGTTATCAGAGATATCGACATAGCCAAAAAGCAAAAAGAGAAAACCAGCATTACATTTAATAAGGCATTGGCAATCTCGCCAGCTTTCTTACAGTCCGCTCCAAACAGAATCACTAACGATTTAGGTTATTTGGAGGAGAGCGTGTTCAGGGAATTTGAGAGAGACATCAATGCCGAGACTGGAGCTAATCCAATAATTTTAGGAAGGTCTTCAACAAGACCAACATACAAATTCAGGGTTAGATCTAGAAAGACAAATAAAGTTATAGACTTGAATATATCATTCCGAAAGAATTACAAAGTCGACACACTGCCACCAGTTGGAAGTGAAGTATTACTTGCTTGGAATCCAGCCGCAGGCCCAGGTTCCTCTAGTGATGCTTTGCCTCCCGGTGAAGATGAGCCCCCCTTTGATATAGGCCCTGCATGACCTTACAAATTAGCAACCAACAATTTTTAACTCAACATAGGGTTGAACTTAAGAATTGTTTTTACTTATGGTACTAATTATTAATGACAAGCTGTAGAGAGGAAAAATATTATGGGGTTTCTTAAGAATAGTGGTGATATCATTTTGGATGCTGTGTTGACAGAATCAGGACGCCGCCGACTAGCTAGGGGAGATGGTAGCTTTAAAATTACTGGATTCTCTCTAGGTGACGATGAGATTAATTATTCGTTATTTAACAACAACGCTTCAACTCCATACGCAGATTTGGACATTATGAGAAGTCCGATTCTTGAGGCAATCTCACATAGTCCGACAGCGATCAAGCACAAACTAATGACAATCGCAAGAAATGATCTGCTTTACCTACCAATACTGAAGATTAACACATTTTCAGCGCAGAAAGGCCCGGATGCAGGCAACCCCCTCGCAACAGGTGACAATCCCGAGATGTATGTAATTGTTTGCACAGACAGTGTATATAACGCGTACTCAACGCTGCCCCAAGGGTTTATCGACGGCAGAGATTCAGATAAAGCTTCAGCCCCATCACAACTAGTTGTGTTAGATCAGGGCATTGATTCAAACGAGCCTCCGTTCTTGTTCACAGTTGTTGTCCCGGCAGATTTGCACGAAACCCAATTCGTTGTTCAGATTGATGATAGGTTTGGAAAGATTGTTTCACCCGACGGCGAAGATGCCCAAGAGTCGTTTATCGACAATGATAACATTGCAACATATTTTCTTGTTGACGATGGTGTCTATTTCACTGGGTTCCCAAGCGCTACTTCTGGCGGCTCTCTCGTCGCAGGTTCGAGAGGCAAGAGATTCAAATTCGGCATTCGAGCTTCAGACCATTTGTCTAACAGCGACTTTCTACATAAGAAGTTTGGCACAACTGACTCGGACTTCTTCACTCAGACATCAGCAACAACGAATCCCAACGGTGATGCCCAAGCCCGTCTGTTAGATTCAATCGTTAGAGTTCGGGGAAACAAAACGGGAATGTCACTTGATATTCCAATCAGATTTATTAGAGAGAATAGCTAAAGGATAATATTATGGCAACAACACTAAAAACACTAACTCCGAACGACATTAAAGCCGTACAGACAAGGCTTCATGAGGTTATTCCTATTACAGGAAGTGTGGTATCAGGGACATACACATCGGACGCGAACATCCAGAAATACACACACGGAATGTTTCAGTCTGTTTATGATTATCCATATCTAAGCTCTTCTGCGAATCACATCTTTGATTTAACAGTCGGCGTGTGGCCTTCTGGAGATTTCGGAGTAAGCGGTTCTCGACCAGTTACCTCTAGTGCTGACGACGACGAGAAGCGCAACATATACTCTCAGATGGCTCAGGTTTTGATGGGACACGATAAGACTGGTTCTATCCTACCGTTCAACCATGACGGGTTGAATGAGAGCACAAAGCAAATGCATAGCTGTATTATCATGCCTCTGACGCGACTACTCGTTAAAGATGAGATTGAAAAAGAGACTTTCAAATTAATTCTAGCTACAGCATCAACGTGGGAGTTGTCTTCTTCTCACCCAGCTTCGTCTTCTTTGGTTGGTATTTTTGAAGAGAAGTTGACGATCAAAGATCTCAATGCAAAGACGAACTATTTTACCAACTCACCGGCTGGCGACTATGCCATTCTATACAAAGAGGGAGACACCTCGTTCCTTGGTAAGGTTGGTTTGATTTTCTATCAGGCCGGCGTTGTTGTCCTAGATCCATCAGGTTCTGGACTCATTGCGGACACCGACAATGAAGCTCCCGTTATTTGGGACAACAGCACGACAGTGTTTTCAGCTTCTCAGCATGAGACTTTTGATTGGGAAGAGGCTGTTCAGTCTTCTTCGATTGATCAGATTTGTGATGGTGTTAGGCGCCGAATCTACGATATGGAATTTAGGAACACAACTGAGCTTAACTCAACAGTGTATTTCGTTAGAGCAAATCACAATGAGTTCAATTATAGTTCTAACCCGACTTACATTACTGGCTCAAAGATTCGCGTTAAAAACGATAACAAGCTTAACGCTCCGACAACTTATATCACAACCATTGGATTGCATGCACCGGATGGTGAAACGCTAGCGGTTGCCAAATTGTCAGAGCCTTTGAAGAAGAACCCCGATACTGAGTTGACAATTCGTGTAAGACTTGATTATTAATATATCTTGGGGCAGAGGGTAGATGTATAAATTTGGTCCCAATGACGTATTTCATAATGTAATCAAATCACATCCGAAATATGTAATAAAGCAATACTGGAATACGTCCTATATTAACAACAGAGTGTATGACGGACAAAATGTTCCCACCGGATCCATTTCACTATATGAGCTTAATGTTGATCGCAACCCTTTAACTGGTAGTGGCCAGCTTATCAAGGGCGCAATTTATAAGGGCGACAACACAGAAGACTTGGCCTTTAAGAGGGTTGCAAAATCTTCAGCTGCTAATGCTGCGTTCAATCAGGGCGATGAAACTTATCTTAAGTATCCGATAACTGCTTCGATTCAAAGATCTTTGATTAAGGCACAGTTGGATGCTGACCTTGGCAGCGGCGGCAATTACATCAATGTCTATTCAAGTTCAATCACTGCTGGTATTGATGAGTTTAAACCATTTCTGTCTGGAACAATACAAAAGTTTATTTCTTTGAGAAATTCATATGATAGCTACAGACCATTAAGCCCATATTATAATTTTGATAGATACATTATGGCAAGCGGTGGCATTCCACATGCTAGATTTTATGCTCAATCCCCGGGCCGATCCGCCGCGCCAGTTCCAAATGCACCCGACATTCGTGATTCTAGATATGTAAACAATACTGCCAGCATCATGATGAACGAGTACACAAGTTTGATTGAGATTCCATCAATCTTCTATGGGTCTGGGATAAAGAAGGGCAGCGTCGACCTGAAGTTTTATTACACAGGCTCTTTGTTGGCTCGCGCCCAAGACATCAACAGGAATGGACAACTGATCGAAACTACTGGATCCTCTGCTGGACACACAATCGGCATGGTAATGTATAATGAAGGTGCCATCATTATTACAGCGAGTTATAACTTAGACAACTCTTATAAGCTAGTGGATGGGTATTTTGCTCCAACCGGCGCCGCCCAAGTAGCAAATGCAAACTGGATTGATAAGCCCAGGTGGATACACTTCGGGGCATATAAATCAAAGGTTACGGGAACGTCATATTATAAACCAGAGTCAACATCTTCAATTTATGCACCTGCGTCGTCGTCATACCATCTGGAATTTAAAGGAACGACTTATACTCCAGTGTTGACAATGTTGACGCATGCTCCTAAAAATGAGCTGAATTGGTCTAACAATCCAACATACGTTGAGTATAAGGAGGCATTTGTAAGTAAATCATTCTCTGAAATATTTGTGAAAAAGAGTGGTTCCCAACTGTATGTCGAGGATGAAGAGGTTGTGATTAAGAACATCGTCTCTTCATCGTATACTGGATACAAGGAATCATTTGAACCACAAACGTTTATTTCAAAGGTTGCAATTTATGATGATAACAAAAACATGATTGCAATAGCGAAGCTTGCAAATCCGATTCTTAAAAAGAATTCGCAAGATTATACGATAAAACTCAAATTAGATTTATAAAAACAGAGAGTTAAATGATTTTAGGATTAGACGTAAGCACCAATTGCACGGGAATTACCGTGCTCGACGACAAGGGAAAAGTAATTTATTGTGAAGCAATCCGGACGCACAAAGAAAAGAGTTATATGAAAAAGATGGACATGCTTGACGATGTATTTGTTAAGTTGTTCCCAAAGGTTCATATCGACCACATTTTTATTGAAGAGCCGGTTCAGCGTTTTGCTGGCGGTAAATCATCAGCGAACACTATTGCAAAGCTTAATCAGTTTGCCGGAGCAGTTAGGTGGCTAACCTACGACATATATGGAATCGAGCCCGAATTCATTCCAGTTCGCTCAGCACGAAAGCTTTGCGGCATTAAACCAAAGAGAGGCGAGGACGCGAAGAAGAAGGTGCTTGAGTGGGTTGAGAAGACCGAGAAGACATTCAATTATGAGTTGACGCCCAAAGGCAACCCGAAACCCGGGACGTTTGATAGAGCGGATAGTTTAATTGTTGCAAGGGCTGGTTTTTTGAAACTTAAAGACTAATTATTATAGCTTTAGGAGAACATTGTTGTGAAAATTAATAGAAGACATTTAATTAAGATTATCAAAGAAGAAATTATCAAAGAAGAAGTTCATAGAGTAATGGGCTCTAAAAAGTTAAAGATTGTAGAAGGCGCTGATGCTAGAGGAAATATGATGAAAACTGGCATTTCAAGAGAGGAGGCTGATAAAATTCATAGTAAATATGCCAATAGCCCAGCGTATGGAAACGGCAAATATTGGAAACAAATTTCAGCCATCACAAGAATGCTTGGATATAGCGCCGTAGAGGCTGAGTATTTTTTGGATTTGGAGCTTGTTAGTTCTCTCGCGGTTGCTCCAGTGAGCGCGTTCACTGTTGCCAAGTGGTTTAAAGAGGCTGAACAAGATCCCAGCGTTAACACAGAAGAAATGCAGAATAGAATTGAGACTGAATTGCTACCGGCAATCGCCAGAGTTCAGCCGCCGGATCGCCGCGAATTTCGCAGAGCCGATCTTCAAGCCGCCTTTGCACTTATTGCTCGCACTCAACAAGTAACATGAAAATCAAATAATCACAATTGACACACAAGGGAAATCCCAAACCGGGAACATACGATAGAGCAGATAGCCTTGTTGTTGCAAAGGCCGCCTTTACCAGACTTAACGACTAATTATTATATGAAGATTCAAAAATCAAAACTTAAAAAAATTGTGAATGAGGAATACGTTTCTCTCCTAAACGAAGAAAAGGCCCGCCTAACCTTGCTGCGAGAGTATGACAAGCTATTAGAGTCTGGTCTAAGTCGGGATCAAGCCGACGCAAGGATTGTCAATCGACTTGATGAAAATCTTTTCGACGCCTTGCTAGAAAATATCAAAGAATGGTTGTTTGCCAAACTTCTGGAAGCTCTTGGGGTTGAACCCAACTCCATCTTGTTCAGAGCTTTGAAGAATGCTATTGGTAACATGTCGCTGGAAGATTGGAAGGGTGTTTTCTCCGGAGATTGTGAAACCACAACTGAAGTTATTCTTGGAGCAATTACCGAAACCATAACTGAAGTTTTTGCCATTGATAATCTGGCAGATATGGTTGGGTATGAACCAAATGGAATCCTTTATGATTTGGTCGGCGGCACAGCCCGAGAGTATGTCGGTGGCATGGTCAACAATGCAACCAAATCATTGAGAGACCCACTAACTAAGTGGATTTGCAGCTTTAAGTTTGGCGATGTGGTTGATAATCTTCGATCCGGTGCCAGTTCGGTCGTAGATTCCGCAAAAGAAGCTATAGCACAATAAACTATTAATCAAGATTCCGCAAGGCCCATTAGCAAAGTTGGCTGATTCTGAACTTAATAACATATCGATTGACGCGATTCATGGATTCTGGTACACTTGATCCATGAATAAGCTCACTTTTATACAAAGCTTGCTCGGGCAGTGTCTCGTCGTAGGTGACGAACATATCTACACTTGTCCGTTTTGCAAACACAATAAAAAGAAATTATCAATTAACTTTTCCAAAGGCAAATGGAAATGCTGGATTTGCGACAAGGCTGGCAGAAGCATCAAGACGCTGGTTCGTCAGGTTGGTAGCGCTCATCATATTAGAGAATGGGCGCGCATAACAGATTCGGTTGATTTGTCTGAAATCGGAGATATTAATTTAGAAAATCTCTTCAAAAAAGAGGAAAAAGTAAAACAGATCGTTACATTACCAGACGGATTCGTTTCGCTTGCAACGAGGAAGAAAGTTCGTGGCTCTAGAAAAGCCATGGCATATCTCAAGAAGCGCCGAATTTCATTTTCAGACTTGTTAACGTGGAAGGTCGGAATTTGCACAAAAGGCACGCACGCTGGCAGAATCATTGTTCCATCGTTTGATCTCAATGGAGATTTAAATTATTTTATTGGGCGAGCTTATGATGGCGCGTGGCCAAGGTATATGAATGCCGGCCAACCAAAAAAAGAAATTGTGTTTAATGAATTGAGCTTGGATTTCTCCAAAGAAATCACAATAGTTGAGGGAGTGTTTGATGCTATCGTCGCAGGCGAGAACAGTGTTCCCCTTCTGGGATCAACTCTGAGAGAGATGGATTTATTGTTCAAGAGATTGGTTGAAAATAATACGACAGTCTATATGGCTTTGGACCACGACGCAAGAAAGAAGCAGGACAAAATCGTTGAGCTTTTGTTGCACTATGGCTTGACAGTGTATGTTATCAATACGTTTGGCTTTCCAGATGTGGGTGAGATGACAAAGGAACAATTTGTGAAAAGAAAACAAGAGGCTACGCTGTCAGATTCGTGGAGCCTTTTCGCATCTGCAATGGCAAATGGGTGATTGGAAATGAATATTGAAGAGGGAGACGTATTCATAAATCGCGGACCAATGGGCAGAGAAGTGTATGTTATTTCTTATGGGCCGACCCTGGTTGATACAGAGTTTTTTAGCAATTGTGAGAAGGTTAATTAAATGAAAATACTACAGATAAGCGATATTCATGTGAGAAATTATAAGTATCATCATGAATACAAGACAGTTTTTACAGAACTCTACGAGAAAGCGAAGCAATTAAAGCCAGACATCATTGTGAATACTGGTGACACGTTCCACACGAAGTCAAAGATTTCTCCAGAAGCGTATAAGATGGTTTCAGATCTGTTCAGGAATCTGGCAGACATTGCGCCATTGCATGTTATTTTGGGCAATCACGACACAAATGTGAAGAATACCAACAGGCTCGACTCTGTTAGCCCAATCATCGAGGCTTTGAATCATGATAATATTCATTATCATAAGAATTCTGATGAGACATTCCTTAATGGGTTTGCTTTCAATACTCTGTCCATATTGGACCCCGAGAGCTGGACGGCTCCAACCAATCCAGAAATGGTTAATATTGCTCTGTATCATGGCGCAGTCCAAGGAGCAAAGACAGACGCCGGCTGGACAATGGAACACGGAGAGATCAGCCTCGACTTCCTTCAAAAGTTCGATTATGCATTGCTTGGGGATATTCACAAAACCAATCAAGCTTTAGATGAGAAGGGCAAGGCGAGATATCCCGGCTCCTTGATTTGCCAGAACTTTGGAGAAACAAACGATAAAGGTTTTCTGTTTTGGGACATTAAAGACAAGGACGCCTTTACATGCAAACACATTAAACTACACAACCCAAAACCATTTGTTTCCATTACGCTAACAAAAGACGGCAGGCTGCCATACAAGCGAACACTTCCAAAGGGCGCTCGTCTAAGACTTATCTCAGAAACTAAGTTGTCGTTACACGTTATACGTCGGGCCATGGAGGCAGCAAAATATAAATATAAGCCAGAGATCGTATCATATTTGAATCGCTCCAATTCGGAGAGGATTAATGTAGAAAGCGAAGTAAGTTCAATTCTTAATAAGAATTTGCGGGAAGTAAGCACTCAAGAACAGCTCATTGAAAAGTATCTTCAAGATTATAGTGTGACCTCCGAATCTTTGAAGGAAGTATTTACTCTAAATAAAAAGTACAATTTGTTGGCCAAGCAGGGCGAAGAAACCCAAAGAAATATTTCGTGGAAGATCAAGAGTTTTAAATGGGATAACCTATTCAATTATGGTAGTGGCAATTATATTAATTTTGAAGGTCTGTCGGGAGTTGTTGGCATCTTTGGCAAGAACTATAGTGGCAAAAGTTCTGTTATTAATGCTCTTTTGTATACTATGTTTAACTCAACTGCTAAAAACATTAGAAAGAACTTCAATGTCATCAACGAACATCGCCAAATTGGCTCTGGAGAAATTGAAATCGAGGTTGGTGCTAAAGTATATAAGATTGTTCGTAAATCTGAGAAGTATGTCAAAAAGCTCAGAGGGAAAGTGACAGACGAGGCAAAAACAGAAGTAGATTTTACGTCTTATGACACAATTTCAGGGCAAACAAATGTTTTAAACTCCACAGACCGAGCAGCCACTGATAGAGAGATCCGTAAAGTATTTGGAACAATTGAGGATTTCCTCTTGACTTCCGTAATGCCACAACTTGGGGCTCTTAAGTTCATCAACGAGGGCTCAACAAAGAGAAAGGAGATCCTCGCTAAGTTCTTGGACTTAGAGTTGTTCGAACAGAAGTTTAAGTTGGCGCACGAGAACGCTGCCGAAACAAAAGCTCTGCTTAGGAAGATGGGCGATCATGATTATGATTCAAACATTAAAGCTTCCATGTTAGAACTAGCAAAGAATGAAATTAAAACGGCTGGCAAGAAGTCGGCGTGCGAGGCTCTCCAAGAATTGATAACAACTCTGAGAGGAGAAATAGAAGAGAACCAGAGAAAGATTGATTCAATCCCAACAGATCCAATTAACATTCACAGCATTGTGTCATCAAGAGATTCCTTTCTCCGAGACGTTATAACAAAGAAAGAGATGAACGATTTGCTGCTAACACAGATAGACAACAGCAAAACCTTTGTAGCTAACGCAGACACTTTTCTTCAGAAGTTCAACATTGATGAATACCGCTCTGTTGTCGAGGAAGAGGCTTCTAAGACTCTTGAGTGGGCAGCCCTAGACAATCACATCACAGACAAAAAGAAGACCTTTAAAATCTATCAGAACAAGAAGAAGATGATTGAGGGAATTCCCTGTGGAGATTCTTATTTGGCAACTTGTAAGTTTATCAAAGACGCCTATGAGTCTTCGAAAAAGATTGATGGTTTGGAAAAGAACATACGAGAACTTGAGCTTGAATTCAAAGCTCTGGACAAATACATTGATGACTTGAATATCACCGCAGCTAAGGATTATATTAAAAAGTATGATGATCTGGTTGATAAGAAGAGAGAACACGAATCTGACATTGTGAAGAAGAAACTACTGATCCAAAAGAGCATTAATGAAATCAACTTGCACGAATCAGAGATAGTGGATTTGCAGGAAAAAATTGAATATTATAATGAGAATAAAGATGCTATCGAAAACCACCACAAACTTGAAAGGCAAAAGAAAAAACTAGCCAAAGAAGTAGAGAACCAAGAAGATGAAATGAAAAAATGCTCTGAAGAAATTTTAGAGCTGTATAAGACTCACGGTTCTTTAGAGGAAAGAGTTAAGAATTCCAACGAACAAAAGGAAGAAGTTGAGAGGTTGCGCCTGGAGCATTCTGCTGCGGATCTATTCATGCGATGTATGCACAGCAACGGTATCGCGTTTGATATCATTAAGAAGGCGCTGCCACACGTTAATGACGAGATTGCTAAAGTCTTGGCCAATATCGTTGACTTTAAGGTGTTTTTCGAAACGGACGGCAACAAGCTTGATATCTACATTCAACACCCGAAACATCAACCAAAGCCACTAGAAAATGGTTCGGGAGCAGAGAAAACCCTTGCAGCTATGGCAATTAGGATTGCAATTCTAAGTATTAGCAACATGCCAAAGTGCAATGTGTTGATTTTGGATGAGCCAGGGTCGGCTCTGGACGAGGATCATTTAGAGAGCTTTTCAAGAATTATTGAAATGTTGAAAGGATATTTTGACACTTGCATGATAATTACTCATGTAGGCGCTTTGAAAGATATTGTGGATCGAGAGATTTCAATTGAGAAGAAAAAAGGATTTGCATACATAAACGAGTGAGACAATCATAATATGAACATCAGCAGAACAGAATTACTTCAAATTATCCGAGAAGAAGTCGAGAATGAGTTGGACAATATAATTGATCCAATCCGAGAAGAAGATGAAGATTGGTATGGTGATTGTGGGTGTCCAGAGCGGGAACCAGCAGTTAATCCAGTTCCAACACCTTAACAAACCAAAAGGAATATAGTAAAATGGGAATCAAGAAGGCACTACTAAAATGGCACTCACGAAAATGGCAAGTATTTTTAATCGCTACAATCCTTTTCATTTTGGGACCGATCGTAGATTTGATGTGGGTTCCGGTTTGGGCTTGGGTAACAATATCAACAGCATATGTTGGCTCAGAAGCTTATGTTGATCGCTCTCATAAAATGGCAAGTGTGTTAAAACCAAATGTGGATAACGGCTAAAAAAGTTTGGGCATGGATTAAGGCATATTGGTATGTTCCAGTTTCGATTATTGCGTCTGTAATCTTGTGGCGAATCTTTAGAGAGGACATCGGAGAACCAACTAGGCTTTTGGCCGACGCTAAGGATTCTCACAAAAAAGAGGTTGAAGCCCTAGAGAAGATTCGAGAAGAAGAGAATCAGAAAAAAGATAAAATACTCATAGACTATTACAATATAGTGACAAGACTGGACAAAGAGTATAAAGAACAAAATCTTACTTTGCGCGAATGGGAAAGAAAGAAAGTAGAGAAGATTATAAAAAGAACAGTCGATGATCCCGAAGCCAGGGCAGCAGAAATTGCAGAACAGTTTGGCTTTCAGGTGGTACACATAGATGATTAAGCGTGTTATCTCAGTAATAACCGCAATCACTATCCTGCTGTTTCCAACGGCAGCTTTCACACAACAAGGAAGAATAGCACCAATCAAGAAGGGGCAAGCCGCTCCTTTTAATGGATTGGTTTATGATTATAAAGCTGATGCGGTTATGTCTGCCCGCCGAGAAGCTTCCGAAGCTAGACACAAAATTGATAAAGAGCACGCTTTGGCCTTGAAAGACGCCAAGCACAAAGCTCAACTGCAATCTGTTATTGCCTCTAAAGAGGCAGCCCAAAAGAGGTATAATGAGATAGGGAAGATTAAAGACAACAGGATGACATCTCTTGAGAAGCAGGTTTTAGACCACAAGGATTACTCAATGTGGTGGTTTTCTGGAGGGGTCATCGGTGGAATACTAATCACTCTGGCATCAGCGTGGGCACTCGGACAGGCCACACAAGTGGATCGCAGCAATTAATGTCTAAAAATTATAACTACATAGCCGCTCTTGAGCGGGCAATTGGTAAGAAATATGGCGAATTGTCAACTATCAACCCTGCTAAGTTTTGGAACGAAGATAAAGAAAGAGAGTACATTGAGCAGACAAAAGAGTTATTTAAGGAAGATTTCATAAAGACATCGAAGGAGCTTGAGCAGCAGTCCCACGGACTTTTCATAAGCTCGAAACTAATTAATAGAGAAATTGAAAGGGTTTGTGAAGTTTGTGAAGTTTACTCTTTTAATTTAATGGACGACATCTATCAGACTAAGTTTGGTTGTTGTTATGAGTGTTACATAAAATACGTTCATCGCATGGAAGAACGTTGGAAAAGTGGCTGGAGGCCAAACAATGTCAAAAGAGAAGAAAACGAATAACGTGATGGACATCATTAACGCCATTTCGTCAGCAATGCAGAATTCTTATGATGGAGCAGTTGATGACAAGGGCGAACCTGTTAAGATCGGACTGAATAGAGAAGTTGACAACGTTGTATTAGATTCCAGAAGTGGTATCATGGACGGTTTTTGTATTCGGTTTGGCAGTGACAAGCTTATTGTTTCTTATCATGGAGAGGTTAGCATGAAGGATCTTCATCGCGATGGGCCAAAGAAGTTTGAGCGCGACATTGAAGATAAGTTTGCCGACATTGCTAAGTTCCTTAAGAAAGAATATAAGAAGCACGCCAAAGGAGCGCTCAAGCTAGTTTCACAGGGCGATTGTGAAGCGAAGATTCAAAGGTTATCAAATATTAGAAACTGGGTGACAGCCAGTAAAGTATATAAGATTGGTAATACAAATGAGCCAGTTGGCGATCAGAGTGGAAACACGGGCCCAAGAACGGTTGATAAGGCAGTGGCGGATTTCCTGGCTCTATCGACAGACAAGCGACCAAAGAACGCAAAAATAAAAAATGATTAATGGCAAGAAAACTAACCAAATCAGAAATCAAAAAAGAGATCCTTAAATGTGGTAAGGATCCTGTCTATTTTATTAACAATTATGTAAAAATTATCCACCCGATGCGGGGCTTGATCCCTTTTAGTCTTTACCCCTTTCAAGAGGAAGTTGTTAAGGATTTCAAGAAGAATAGGTTTAATATCATTCTCAAGGCCCGACAGCTTGGTATCTCAACGACAATTTCCGGCTATATTGCTTGGCTTATCTTGTTCCACCGTGGCAAAAATGTCCTTGTCATGGCCACCAAGCTCGACACAGCCGGCAATCTAGTTCGTAAAGTGAAACTGGCAATGAAGAGTCTGCCAAAGTGGCTTACGATATCAAAGATCAACATCGACAACAGAAACAACTTTAAACTAGACAACCAATCACAAGTAAAGGCAATCTCAACAAGCAGTGACGCCGGCCGTTCAGAGGCGTTGTCGCTGATGGTTATCGATGAAGCTGCCTGGATTGAGAATATGGACAAGCTGTGGGCAGGATTGAAGCCCACACTAAGCACGGGCGGCGATTGCATAATTGCCTCAACGCCATACGGAGTAGGAAACGCTTTCCATAAAATCTTCTCAGATTCGGAGAGACAGATAAACAACTTCAATTCAATTGTTTTACCGTGGGATGTTCACCCAGATCGAGATCAGGAATGGTACGATGAAGAATGTAGAACGATGTCGGATAGAGAAATTGCTCAAGAGCTTAATTGCAATTTCAATATGTCTGGCCAATCTGTTATTAATTCAGAAGATTTGTTGTGGATAAAGGAAGCCATTAGAGAGCCCAAATATAGAACGGGATTCGATAGGAACTTATGGATTTGGGAATCTTATAAGCTTGGTGAGAAATATTTCCTTGTTGCAGATGTGGCAAGGGGTGATGGTGCAGACAACTCCGCCTTTGTTATCATCAATTCTCGAAACTTAGAGATCGTTGCTGAATATTATGGACAAGTTCCGTCTGATATGTTTGCTCCCCTAATCAATGAATCGGCGAGAGAATATGGATCATGCCTTGTTGTCATTGAAAACAACAAGGGCGAAGCCGTCATTAATAAGTTGCGAGATTTAAATTATCCTAACTTGTATTACTCTCGCAAGACTTCACACGAGTATGTTGAGCAGTATGCCGCAGAGGGTCAGAGTCAAGTAATCCCAGGATTTTCAATGAGTCAAAAAACTAGACCATTTGTGATTTCAAAACTAGAAGAAGTCATTAGAAACAAGATGCTTAAGACTTATTCGCTAAGGCTTTACACAGAACTTGAAACCTTTATTTGGAATCATGGTCGACCTGAAGCTATGCGAGGATATAATGATGATTTGACGATTGCCGTGGCGATTGCTAGTTGGGTTCACGAAACGGCTTTAATTAGCAATCAATATGATTTAGAATATAAAATGGCACTTGCTTCGAGCGTTATGACATCCAAGACATCAATGGATACTAAAATCTCTGGCATGACGGGATACAGAAAGAAAAATCCATATGGAAATTTACCAAAGAAAAAAGATAAAGATGCGAAGATCATTGGACTTCCATTCTTCCGGGGATAATTATAATACATGAGAAACACCACAACATTCTATAAGAATCCTAACAACCCAAGATCAACTCTGTTTAAGAGGCTGACAAAGTTATTGTCAGGCCCGCTGGTTAACTACCGCCAACAGCAAGTACACAGAGATAGGCGACATCGATTAGACAAATACGCTAAAAAGTTTAAGTCTGCTTCGGGACAGCAGTTCCGAAAGAAATCATATAACCCTTATGATAACTTGACCGCCAACAGAATGGTCAACCAGAATAGAGCTGAAAGATATTTGGATTTTGACCAGATGGAGTACGATCCAGTCCTTAGTTCTGCAATGGATATTTATGCCGACGAGATTACAACACACAACGAGTTCGGCGACTTGCTAACCATTGATTGTGCCAACGAAGAAATCAAAGCAATTCTCCATTCTCTATTCTATAAAGTATTAAACGTTGAATTCAACCTATACAACTGGGCAAGAACCATGATCAAATATGGTGACTTCTTTATGTATCTAGACATCGACGATGATATGGGAGTCAAGTCGGCTATTGGCCTGCCAGCCCCCGAGATTGAGAGAATGGAGGGCGAAGACCCTTCCAATCCAAATTACGTCCAATTCCAGTGGAATAGCGCTGGTTTAACTCTTGAGAATTGGCAAATCGCACACTTTAGAATTCTAGGTAATGATAAATATTCTCCATATGGAGTCAGCGCTTTGGACCCCGCACGCCGCGTGTGGAGGCAGTTGAGCTTATTAGAGGATGCGATGATGGCTTATCGTATCGTAAGGGCACCCGACCGTCGTGTGTTCTATATTGATGTGGGTGGCATTGCGGCCGAAGACATTGAAGAGTTCATGCAAAAAACGATTACCTCTATGAAACGGCATCAGGTTGTAGACCCCGACAAAGGACAGGTTGATCTTAGATACAATCCCGCTTCCATCGAGGAGGACTATTTTATTCCAGTCCATGGCGGCATCAGCAACACCAAGATTGATACGCTTCAGGGCACAAGCTGGGCAGGCGACACTGACGACGTTCAATACCTTTTGAACAAGTTGTTTGCAGCAATTAAGATTCCAATGTCATATCTGATTCGTGGCGAAGGCGGCGACGAAGACAAAACAACATTGGCCCAAAAGGATGTTAGGTTTGCTAGAACGATTCAAAGGTTGCAGAGGTCGTTGATTTCTGAGTTGGAAAAGATTTCAATTATCCACCTGTATACGATTGGATTTCGCGGTGATGACTTAACTTCGTTTAAGTTAAAACTATACAACCCTTCTAAGATTGCACAACTACAAGAGATGGAACATCTTAGAACAAAGCTAGAGCTTGCACAGAGCGCGAAGGATTCATTCTTCAGTGGTCGTTGGATTGCCGAGAATATTCTTGATATAACAAAAGAAGATTTCCTTAGAAATCAAAGAGAGCGTTATTATGATGCGAAAGTCCAAGCTTCCATTGAAGCAGTTGCTGCTGTTACCGGAGAAGGTGCTGGTATGGGCGAGCTTGGTGCCATGGGAGGCGGCTTCGAAGAGGGTGAACTCGGTGATATCGGTGGAGAAATGGACCTTGGCGGAGAAGAGGAAGTTGATATGGGAGGCGGCGGCGAAGCTCCTGACGCCGGAGGCGGGTTTGAAGGCTTAATGGCAACTCCCGGCGAAGCTGGTCCCGCAGCTAAGCGAGATGATGACGCTAATGGGTGGGAATGGAAGAAAACCAGAAAGGTTGGCGCAGATGGAAAAATTCACACCATAACAGACAAGTCAAAAGGAAAGTGGTACAATCCCGTGACAACGGACAAGAGAGACATGGGAGCTAGAAAAAAGAATATGCTTTCTCAAGGCGGCTCTCGCCAGGGCGGAAGAAAGAAAACCCATCCAGGCTACCACGCCTTAACTAGTTTAAGCAAGGGTACTATTTCAGAATCTAAAGCTACTTATAATAACATGGTAACGGAAAGAAAGTTAATTAATACGAACAACGAAGTTGAAAAGCTTTTAGATAGCCTGGAGAGCATAAATGATGACAATGCAGAAGAAAAAAATTAAGAGCAGCCATAATAAAAAGAGAAATACTGCGTTTCTTTTTGAAGCTCTGGTAAAAGAACTTTCAAAAGCAGTTGTCTCAGACGATGAGCGGAAGAAAAAAGCAGTATCTAAAATAATTAAAGAGCATTTTTCTAAGGGTAGCATTTTATACAAAGAGCTGAGCTTATATCGACAATTGTATGAGTCGAACGATTTGAATCAGGCAGACGCAGAGAGGATTCTACAAGAAGTCCGCCGCGTTTATGCTGGTTTGGCACAACCAAACATCTTTGCAGCCCAAAGCAAGCTAATTTCCCAAGTAAACAAGACCGTCACACCGAAGGTGTTTGGCAATTTTGTTCCAAACTACAAGGCTATTGCTACGATAGCTCAAATATTTGACGATAAGGTGCCAATTAAGAGCCGAGTTATCCTAGAAGGTAAGATGATTCGTCAGATGTCATCCCCAAAAAATCAATCTGTGCTTAAAACCCCCGCCGTGAACACAACTACTTTGAAAATATTTGCCAAAAAGTTTAATGAGACTTACGGGCATCTGCACGAAGAGCAGAGAACCTTGTTGTTCAAGTATATTAATTCTGTTTCAGACGGCGGCCTCCAATTGAAGGTTTTTCTAAACGAGGAAATCCCCAGACTAAAGGAAGAGTTGACAAAAGCGAAGGTTGTTGAGGAAATTGAGTCTGACAAGTCGATGGTCAAAAAGACTGATAAAGTTATTGAAACGCTAGACGGGTTTAAGGGGCAGTTCATGACGGAAGATGTTCTTAAGAAGGTTCTGAAGATTCAAGATCTTGTAAGGGAGATCAGCATAGATGCAGATAGTTGAAGAAGGTGGCGTTAAACTTATTATTGCTTCGGATCCGGTAGAAGTACCAGAAACGGATCAACAGATATCTTTTAGCGTAAATGTCAAAAACAGCAAGCCTTTGAAGATAAAGATCAAAGAGCCAATTCGTATTTATTTAAATATGAGGCGATCTCTCGACGGTCATTATATGATTTTTGATCACCCGCTATATGATATTGTGATCATGCCAAAGAAAAATAAGATTGCGACTTTCTCCAAAAAGGATGTGACCATTGATCCTTATGGATATCAAGATCGGCTGTTTGATTATTTGAGAAGAAAGGGGCTTATTAAACCAGAAACAATTCAAGGTGGTTCTGTGTTTGGCTCCTTTGAAGCTTCGTACCCGATCAACAATAAGATCGATACAATCCAAGCAATCTTCCTGTCTCTGTATTCATTTTTGAAAGATGAAACAAAAGACATGAGAAAGGTGCTTGATTATGAACATGACATTGACGATATGTATGTAAATCCGGATGATGAAGATTCGACAGAGCTTGGAGAAGTGCCACAAGCAAAGAAGAAGGGCTCAATAGATAACTCATCCCAACCATATGGTTTGATTTACAGGATCTAAATGTTAAGCCTAATATACTTCATATTATCAACAGCTGGAATGACTTGGATTCTTGTCAACGGCCACATATTCAGCAAGATAAGGCCGAAACATGAGTTCTTTCATTGTAGTGCTTGTGTTGGCTTCCATGTGGGCTGGCTAGTTTGCTTACTTTCTCAGTTTACAGCACTAATTACAATAGAGTTGTGCGTAGTGAACTTATTGCTCTGCGCGTGCATAAGCACAATCACGAGCTATTATATAGATAAGCTTGTTGGCGACGATGGGATTAATGTGAATTATGAAAATTCAAGAATTGAAGAATCTGATTGAAGAAGAGCTTATTAGAGCTATGATCACAGAAGAGATTGGATTCTCTAGCAACGATACTGCCGAGTGGGGCAACTTTTATACAAGCGGCAATGGACTTGAAATCACTCTACCGTTGGCCGAAATGTCCAACGGCTCATGGCCAATGTTGGAGTTAACTTCCGAAATGGTGGGACAATTAACAGACTTTTTGGAATCCCATTTCCAGTTTAGCGAGGCTGGCGATTTAGAATTGACCAAAGACCCCAACATTCTGCATCGTTCGGAAATGATTTTAGATGAAGTTGTGGTTGAAATGGAATCGGGCGGCAATCTTACTTTTGCTGCAAATAAAGACGAAGAATTCACAGATTCAATTGTAGTGAATTTGGTATTTGATGAGGTATATAAGTTATATACATTTATAAGGGGTAAATTATGAGTAATCTAAGCGGCATTAATGTTGTTATTGAAAACCGATGGTTTTTGAGACCACCGACGCTTTGTTGTAAAGGGAAGTGACGACTATGGAAGATAAGAAATATCTATTGAGGGAATATTATGCATTGTGTGAAGGCGGTGTTTGTAAGGATCTGTTGACAGAAGAGCAGAAGCTCGATGTCAAAGAGAATAATGCTATGTATTTAACAGGTGTTATTCAAAAAGCAGACGAACTCAACGGCAATGGCCGCAAGTATCCTGAGAAAGTTTTGATGAGAGAAATGAAGAACTATCAGAAATTGATCAACGAAAACAGAGCGTTAGGCGAGTGCGACCATCCAGAAACGTCCGTTGTTGAACTCAAAAATGTGAGCCATATGCTAACCAAATATTGGACAGAAGGCAAGAACGTAATGGGAACAATCAAGCTGCTTGAAACACCAATGGGCAAGCTTCTCAGATCGCTCGTCGAATCAGGCGTTCAGCTTGGCATTTCATCAAGAGGTTTAGGATCTGTTAAAGAAGTGAATGGCGAAACCATCGTTGAAGACGACTATCAAATCGTTTGCTACGATGTGGTTTCAGATCCTTCAACAACTGGAGCTTTTATGAGCTTGGCAGAAAATAAGATGCCACCAAACAAGGTCTTTTCAAAGGCCGACCGCATCAACCGCAAACTGAATGCGATATTGGATGATTAAATGAAACTAAGCAAATCACAACTAAGAGAAATGATCAAACCAATGGTCAAAGAGGCAATCAATGAAGTATTGTTGGAACAGGGAGTTCTGTCCACAATCATTTCAGAAATCGTGGTTGGCCTGAATAAGAACGTTATTGTCGAGCAACAGCAGGATCGGGCCATTAATCAGGCCAAAGTGGCCCAATCACCCCAGCCAGCCCAGCCCGGTCAACCAGACCCTCTAACCGAGCGAATGAACAAGATGAAGCTGGAAAGAAAGGCGATGCTAGATAGGATTGGTAATTCTTCAATCGGAGGTGTAAACATCTTCGAAGGTACGACGCCAGCCCTGGAAGACCCGACAGCGGGTGATCCATTAGGTGGGCAAGACCCCAACGACCCGGGCGTTAATATTGATGGATTGCTTGGTTTGGTCGGAAACAAATGGAAGAATAGTCTAGTTACTAAGTAGGAAATAAAATGGCAATCAATGTTCAAGTAAAGGCAAGATATAATGAAAGTCCGGAGAGACTAATCAGAAGGTTTAGTAAAAAGGTTAGAAAAGAGGGCGTCATAGACGACATAAAAAGCAAAATGTATTATGAAAAACCTTCCATCAAACGCAGGCGTAAAGAGGCCCGAAGTAGATTCCTTCGAACTTTAAAAACGGAGAATAAATAAGCAATGGTAAATACACCAAATTTTAGACATTATGTAGCGGGATTAAACTCCGTTGGTTCATACCAGATGAGCGGTATTCCATATGCCTCTTCGTCTATTTCTATTGGAAACTCAGGAGAATCTGCCTATAAGGTTGAATTCCCCTATGTTTCTAGAACTGTAACTGTTCGTAACGATCTAGCAACCGCATCTGCCGATACTGCTTTGCGCGTAGGCTTTAGCGAGAACGGCGTTAAAGACGCTGAAGGCAATAAGTATTATTTCGTCTTAACCAATGGCGAATCATATACAGGTGAGTGGAGAATCGAGGATTTATATTTGCTTAGCGATAGCCCCACTGCTGGCATTACCGCTTCTGTTATCGCATCGTTGACTGGCATCCCGACAGGTTCAGTCCCCGGCATTAGTGACGGAACAGATCCGGAAGGCACTGCCGATAACTGGTCGGGTTCAATTGGTATTGGATAAAAAAATGAAAGTAAACAAAAAACTATTAATGAGAGTTATCAAAGAAGAAGTTGAAAGTTACTTTGAAGAAGAGGGATTGGAAGGTGATTCAGATTTATATGATGAATTATTCCCAGAAGAGGAC